>Ga0182015_10000720_pt1 | contig 46360 bp, 52 predicted proteins | sample 712P3MmetaG_FD_120478 | JGI IMG/M metagenome (GOLD analysis project Ga0182015, IMG submission 120478) | Permafrost microbial communities from Stordalen Mire, Sweden - 712P3M metaG | ecosystem: Environmental > Terrestrial > Soil > Wetlands > Permafrost | place: Sweden: Stordalen | collected...
GGAAGGAGCGAAAACGCTTATTGGACCCAAACGGACCCAGATCGATTTTCGGGGTCTTTTGTAAACCATTCAAAAGAATGGCGGGGACGACGGGACTCGAACCCGCGGCCTCTGCCGTGACAGTGAGACTGCACTAGGATTTACAGGGACTTACAAACTTAGAAGACCGCCCAAGTCCCTGCAAAACGTGCCGAATTTCGGGAGTTGTGGATCGGGTGTGGATCGGAATTTTCTGCTCTTGCTCTCCCAAAAGTTGGGCGTCCTGAAGGTCGGGGCAGGCATGGCCAGATGCTATTTTTTCAGTGATAGACGGACTCTGCTCCAGAAGCGAAGTTGCTGGAAGCTAGGCTTCTGGAGCAATCCGAATCCGAGTGAATTGCCTCCACAAAGACTAAGAGACACTAGCCTTTGTGGGCCCGCCTTCTATACGGTCTCCGCTGCCTCGGAACCTCCTCACCGTCCACGAAACAAGTCCCCAACTGGCGCAGCCGCGTGTGCATGCGGCAGAAATCATGTTCGGTCGTGCCCAGAAACTCAGCGGCACCGCTGGGCGTCCCGGTTGCTGCAATCGCCCCAATTGCGGGGAGCACGTGTGACTCTTGACGCCGCACAAAGTCCACGAACTCGCCAATCCGGTGTCTATCCTCGGCCTGTTTCTCTTGCCGCTCACACCGTTTCCTGAGATATGTCGAATGTGAATGGCAGAACTCGTCCCCGACCTGATCGTGATCCGTTTCCTCCCAATGGGTGGTCAGGGACAAGTTGCCGGGTCGACACAACGGATTCTTCATCCGTTTCGAGTAGATCGTCCTAAATTTGTTTCCGAGGCACAGGTTGATGTAGTTGAAGAACCGGGCACTGTTCGCCCCATAGTGCTTTACCGGATCGAACGTTTGCACGATGTCCTCTTTGCCAGCCTGACGGTGCTTGGACGTCTCGGGTAGATAACGCAAGTGGATCAGCAGGTCTTGCATCCAGTCCTCCACGTCCTCTCTCGGCGCAGACCTGTCCACATGCCTGTTGACCCAGTTGCGGACGTACTGGGGAAACCGCTCGTGGAATTCGTCGAAGTTCTTTGGGACGACGAACCCGTCGTGCCCAACGTACCTGCCGTCAACAATCGTGAACGGGTCGGGTTTGCGGTCTTCAACAGAAAAATTGGCAAAATTAACAGCTTGATTCTCAACTGCGGCGGTATTGCTCTGCATGGATGGTTCCTTTCGAAAGGATTTGAACTGCATGCGAGCAAGCCTAAGAGGTCGTGACGAGTTGACGGCGAGGGTTCAGCAGGCGTTGGCGCTGCTCACCAAGAAGGAAGCCGAGTACATCGTGGACGTTGTGATCGGAAGCTTGGAAGCCACGCTGCTGAACAATCTGGCGACGAACGGCTTCACGCTAAAGCTGGGCAGCTTTGGCAAGTTCTCAGTCCAGCACAAGCCGGGGATTCTCAGGAGGATTCCGTTCACAGGCAAGACGATACTGACGAAGGACAGGCGGAGGGTCAGGTTCGTCAGTCTGGGCAGCCTGCGGCAATACGAGAAAGTTCTAAGACGGGTTAGTTGAAGAACGATTCGCGCAGAACATTTTCAGGGGTAGCACCAGATTCAGACATCACGCGAAAGAGGAATTTGGAATGGCAGAACAAGAATTTTTCACAGTGGACGAAGTCGCCAAGATGCTGAAGCTCAGCCGGGACGCGGTCAGCCGTCGTTTCGAGAAAGAACCCAGCGTGATTGATCTCGGAGCGCCCGAACGCCTTCACAAGAGACGCTATCGGGTGCTGAGGATTCCCGCAGCCGTCCTGAATCGCTTCCTCCACAAGAAGCGAGTGGCGTGATTTTCTGATGAATCGCCGCGAAAGGTTCTTCGACTACGTCCTCAAGAAGACGATCAAGAATTGAACGCCGATGCTTTGCGTTGAAACCGCGCCACAGCTCATGCTAGCAAGCTAGACCATTCCCCGACCTTCGTGACGCGCACACTCCCATCCGGCTGCCCGCGTACTGAGACCTTGTCCAACCGCACTGCCGCATACAAGCCGGAGCGAAATCGGTTGCGGCTCCTCTCGTCCGTGCCAACGCCCCGAACATCGAAGTGCTGACCGATTTTCAGCCTGTGAACCCGCTCGGCAATCTTGGGGTACTTGCGCGGTTGCTCAACTCGCGGACGAAGATAGGAGTGTCGCAGCGCGATGCAGTTTTTGTTGCCGCACGAGGCATCGACAACTTGCCCGACCGGGACGGAGCCGTGGGTGTCAATCCAGTTGCGCCGCCGCCGACCGAAGGCGGTGGACGGGTGGGCGATCTCTTCGCAGTTGCCGTTTAGCTTTGTGGGCGAGAATTGTCCCATTGCGAACCGAGGTGCCTTCTTATGCGGACTTCTTTTGAGCAGCCTTCACCCTCGCCCATCTCGCTCGTTGTGCTGCGGCAATCTTCTTCCGGGCGGCGGCTGACATCGTTTTCTTTTTCGGCATGCTGACGACGTTGTGCTTCTGCCCGCCATTCCTCCGCACCTTTGCCCATCGTGCTCTCTGGGCAGCCGCGATCCTCTTCCTTGCCGCTGCCGACAAGTGTCTCCGCTGTCCTGTCCTTTTGCCGTATGAGCTGCCACCGAGTGCAGCAAGTGCTGCGTCTAGGCGTTCGACCACTCTTGCCGCCTGATCTCGTTCTTTTCGCAACTGCTGGACAACACCAGCCAAGTTAGCCATGAGTTCCCCCTCGCCGGGGATTGTACCAAGAGCGCCGAAATTGGTTGATGATTCGGGGAGGAAGTGGGAGTCAGTTCACCGTCGCCCCGCCGCAGCACCTCTTGTATTTCTTGCCAGAGCCGCACGGGCACGCCCGATCTTGGGAACGGTGCGCCGTGGCTCGCTGGTGCGGACACCGGGTAGGTGGTTTGACCCGTGCTATACTCCTCAGCCATGCAGCGGAGGGGGACCGCCTGCGCGGTGCTGCAAATCCATTCGTCTCAGAGGCGATTATGCGATTTGCAATGCTTGTGGTGTTTTTCGCTGCGTTCGGCAGCTTAGAAATCTCCTACTCTCAAGACGCCCGGTTCGTGCCGCCATCCGACTGCTACTCGCCATTGCTACAGGCGAAGCTGGACTTCCACGGGAGCGACAGTTACCGCCTCGCCTATCTTTCAATCATCAACAAGGAAAGTTTTGACAGCATGAAAGGTACCGGGTTCTTAAAAGGGCTGTTTCTTGCACCCCCAGCCGATCTCGAAGCTAACTGGGGCGTATTTCATGAAGCGCAGACGAAGGAAATGTCTAAGATAAGCCTGAACATAGATCAGGAACGAGAGCGTTCGCTTTCGATACTTGGGCTTGACCCGCAAGCTGGGAAAATCATCCACGAGTGCCTCACTGGAGGGTTGGGTCTGACCTATACCTACTGGAGCACGAACAAATCGCGGGCGATCCTCCAGCTAAACTGGAAGGGACAGGGAGCCATCCCACTTCATATCACGAAGTCACATGTGGAGAATGCGAAATCGAGTAGCGCCACCCGTCCGGGGGTGCTCTTCGATGGTCCCTTCACCATCAAGGAATCACAGACGATTACGCTCACACGGACTGACCCAAACGACGACATAACAGTCACGTTCGATATGGACCCCCAAGTCAGATACGAGCCCCCCATCATTTCGCCTTTTCCGAAGCGCAAAGAGTGTGCAGCCAAGACGTACACTAAAGACCCGAAATATGGTTTTGACTATTCATTCCGCGTGCCGTTCAACGTAAACGAGGAAAAATATCTGAGGCGAAATGTGGCAGCGATCTATGGAACGGATTGGTACTTCACGTACACCGTTCCTCCTCCGGGCATGAAGCTCTTCACTGATGATGGTTTCGTCGTCGTGACGGAAGCGACTTGCGATAAGGATCATCAAGAACATATCGACATCGTTGGTGCAAACAAAGGTCCCACCGCTCCAGCCAACGGAATAAATACGCCAACTGTCAGTTGCGAGGGTGGTAAGGACGGACAGGCGGGCGAAATCTGGCTTTCCGGCAGGTACACGGTCACTGCCGAAGAGTGCAAGGACATTGACTGGTAAGTTCGGTGGCATAAGAAACGATATCGCGGGGGTTGTACGAATGGGACCGCAAGGAACACAGGCGAAAAAGTCTCCCAACAAGACGCAAAGAGTCGTAGCCGGAATCGTGATCGGTCTTGGCATCGGCATTTATGCACTGTATCAACTTGGCATTCTTCAAAAGATCAAGTATCCATCCACACCGCCGTCATCTCACGAGCGTGTGGTCGTCGGCGTCATTCTGGACGCAACGACGAATGATCCGGTGCCGGGAGTAAAAGTCTATCCAGAGGAGGAGTCAACCGATATCTACGTCACGACGAATCAAGGCGATTTTCGACTCCCGATCAGCGATGATTTCAAAGGTGACACTTTGACCTTGCACGCGATAAAGCAAGGTTACGCATCAGCACGCCAACAGGCGAGAGTTCCAAGTTCACATAACCCGATTCTCTTGGCTAAGGCGGGCACGACTCAATCAGTGATCGAACCGACTCATGTATCGGTGCCGGATAATGGTCGCGAAACTGGGGCGGTGTTGGTTGGAAACGGAAGTCCAGCATGTACCTTCTACGGAGAAGCCAATCCCGGTAGTCCAGCATGGAACAAAGACGACAGTTGTATCATTCCAAGGGTGGAGCTTCTTGATTCCGGTTATCATCAAGGCAACTTCGGATGTTGCGGCGGTGGCGCAACATCTCCGACGACGGCAGCAGACGTACCGCCGGGGATGGAGCTACGGACATCAGGTCGTGTTTATTGGTCGGTTAGAGACCCAAAGCTGCGTGGGGATCAATTTTCTATTCACACTTACTGCGGACCGCCGGGCAACAGTTGGGAAGGCGGATGCAACGTCAGAGTGGATGTAATACCCCATTACCGGGCACAATGAGACGACCTCGACTTAGCTACGCCCATGAACGCATAAGCGTAGCGTTTCAGTTCACTCCCGCCTGCCGTCAACGCTTGATCACAGCCACCGCCTGCCGTCCATAGGGGAGAAAGGCAGGGCGGCTCGCTCGCTACAAGTGGATTTGGCTGCCCGGACGACGTTCAGGTCGGCTGGGGCGTTTCAGAGGTGCAGGCAGCCTTTGTGACCAGCCCAGAGGGGTCATGGAGAACCGTGATGGGTGTACGTTACGACTCACCAATCCCGACCTCGACGATTTCGCACTGATGTGCAACCTGAAAGCCCAGATCGCGCATGACTGCTCTTCAGGATTGTGAGGCGCGGCGTACTCGCTTCCAGAGCCTAGAGGGACTCACCGTGATTCTTGAACTGAACTTGTGTTTGCCAGTTGTGCGGTCGTATCCGAGATAAATCAGTCTGCGCCACGGGGCATTTTGATGAAAGGGACGACACAGCACATTGTAGATATTTCCCTTCGTAAGCTTCGCCACGTTTACGGCACTCCTATACTTTACTTCTTTGGCGACGGCTTAGAAGGTGCTGGTTGAGTTGGCGGATTTTGCGGTATCTTGTGTTCGGGTATAGGCGTCATTCCGGGTGGTTTCGCTCCACCGCCAACACCGCATTCGACGGGAGTCATTGAAACGGGTTTCATGCCATCAGTTGTTCTCATCGCACTTACTCCCTTCGAATATCATTTCTTCGGCGATTGAGCATGTGGTGGGGGCGCATTTCCCGAAGCTGGTTGCGCCGGAGTCTGCGTCGGGGCTGGTGTCATCGGCGCTGATTGTAGTCCTCTGTCCTCTCCCGAAGTCACGACGGGTGTCATTGCCGCTGGCTTCACTCCCTCAATCAAAGGGGTCATTGCAGCGGGCTTTACTCCCTTCCCCAAATCGCCCGTGACCACCTTCTGCGTGCTTTCCGGTTTGCTCATCCGATCCTCCCTAACATTCACAATCACGAACGTCAGCGTTAACGTCACGCCTAGTGCGAAAGACACGATTTGTCCCACAGTACACCAGTCAACAGCCTTTGACCATACACTTTGGAGATGGCGATTGAAGGCATCTTGTTTGCCTTGTAAATAGTATTCACCCAGAGCCGGAATTGTCTCCTCAAGTGCTTTAATGCTGAACCGAAAGGACAACAGTGTAATAAGAATGCAAAGCACAAAGGCGACCCACGAGCCAATGAGCGACGCGATCCAAATTGCCTTGCTGAGCGGTACAACATCTTTGATGAATGCCAATGACAGAGCAAGTGCTCCACTCGAAAACGTGAGCATATTCTTGTCAAAGCTCTCAGTGCCGGACTTGATGTCATCCCACACTTTGTCCCGATGCTGGTCATACAACTCTTCGGCTCTGGTTAGCTCTGGCATTCTCTCGACTCAGTCTAACGTGCGCAACTCACCTTCATGTGCTGCACCCAATCCTCAAAATACCCCTTAGCATCCACGATGACGTCTTCGTAACCCGCATTGCGGAAATCGTTTTCGACGCGCTTCCCTTGGCTGCCGCAGACGATCTCCACCTGAACCTTCGTGTTTGGGCTTCTAAGAATCATGTCGCAAGCTCGGTTATCAGCCGGAGCCATACCGTACCCACAGATCACGATCTTGTCCGCCTCGTTCAGCGCTGCGCCTGCCTGATACCAAAGGCTGTCGAAAAAGGGCTTCCATTCGTTCCCGAACGATGTACGGTAAAAGTACTGCTTGTTTCGACCGGGAAGAATCAGACTGGGGAAAGCTCCCCCGCCCGGATAGATATACCCTGAAAAATTCGGGTAGCCGAGAAATTCCAAGTCCGCTTTGTGAATGACTGGGTGCTGTCCAATGGAACCCTCATCGATGTCAACCTGCCCCATACCGGAGGTTGCACCGCCGAAGATGGACCCAAACCAGTTGGTACTGCCGTGGAGTTTCAGAACGGTGACTGGAGATGTTTGCGGAGTTGTGCTCAGCGGGAAACCGTATCCCAGCGACACGTCCCACTTCCCAGCGCGTCGAAGTTCCCGCTCAAGCGAATCGTCGTAGTTGAAGGTGATTACGACATCCCCAGCCTGAATCACTTCGTCTGCGAATTTTGCATACGCAAAGGCGGGGCGAAGATGGAGTTCACGGAACCACTCACGCAAACTGTCAAACAACTGCTGACGGGCGGTCACAAGCGTAAAGTGTTGTAGTCGATCCTTCATGTTGCTTTCAATCAAAGAATCGATCTCTGTTATGACATCCTCGATATTAGGATCGGTTCCAAACCGTTCGACAAGAAAATCGGCGGAACTGCGGAACATGTCGTTTGGGTACGCTGCCATCCACTCGAACAATTGCTTGCTCATGCCGGAGATCAGCGGATACCCTACATGTTTGGACGCGCCTGCGCCCAAGACGTAGACAGTCCTCATACCGTTTTCCTTTTTGCAACACTGCTCTCAGGAAACTCGTTGGGAATATTTCCATAAAGCGTGACTGCGTGATGCAGGCTCCGAAGAGCTTCGATATTTGGGGCATACGTATCGTCCGACGCAATGGAATACAGATGTTTTTGGGGGTCTTTCTCGTCTTTGGCAGCGTAATGGTGCGGATGATTGGTGAACACGATCATGCTGAACGGGTCTTCGCCGCCGTGCTCCTTCTTAACTTGATCGAGCAGCTTACTCAGAAGTCGAGACGGGGCGTTGCCCGACTGAGGGGTCAGTAAGCGATCCCCAGCGCGAAAAGGCAGATTCGTATCAAGAAAAATCACGAGAGCGTGTGGGGGATTTTTCCGAACGGCGTCGTTAATCAATCCTCCGAACCTCAGCCTGATCCTGTCGTGTGGTTCCAGTTGCCCCGGCTGACCCAATAGCCCCGGTCGATGCTTGCTTTTTGCCTCGACGGAAATTCGCTGCCCGCTAGTCCTGTGCAGAGCAGTGAACTCGGCGTGCCGCCTTGAACCGTCTTGCTCGTCTTCGCGTTCAACCGAGTAACCCGCACGAAGGCACGTCGCCTCGGCGAAAAGTTCATGACGCGCACCTTGGAACAGTTCGGTCTTCTTCAGGCGATTGAGAAGGAGATCGTCAAGACCATCTACCTGCGAGACAACATAAAGGTCGTATGCGAAAGCCATGAACGCCGCCACGACACCGCTTGGGACGCCTCTGCGGGAGCCATCCGGCTGCCAGGGTTGCGTGCTCATGTACCGTGTGCTTTCCTCCCACCACTGCGCGACGGGATGACGTTCGGCTTCTCCCTTAGCCATCTCTCCTTCCCACCATTCGTTGCCCAATGCGATCACCACATAATCACGTAAGAAATCGCCAAAATATTCGCGAGTCTCTAGGGCATAGATGTTGTTGCGGACGGCAATCAACCGTTTTCCGAAGTTCTCGGTTGTGATCGGCTGAGGCACGTGACCGTAGCGCTCAACCCACTTGCGCGATTTGCTTCCATTTTTTGTTGCAGGAGACGCCGCGCTTTTTCGATGACTTCTGGCGGTGGAGATTGACTACCCTTTTCCATTTTGTCGAGACAACACTTCTTGTATTTCAGCCCGCTTCCACATGGGCATGGGGTATTCCGACCCACCTTGCTCGCCTGTGCGCTTACCGATGGCATCTTTGGGTGCTGGCTCAATTCAGAATACCATTTTGGCGAAGATAAAGCGAACATGCTACCCTGATCGATGTGGATGAAGGTCGCAAGCGCGTGCTCCTGATCGCCGCCTCGATTCTTGCGGCACGCAAGCTGGTGAACTGGGACGGGCGACCTTCTCCTGCGCTGGAGTCAGCCATTGCCGATGCGATCACGATTGCAGAGCGGATCATGGCAAGAATCGACAGCAGGTGGCCGTCGGTCGCGAAGTGAGGAGTTTTTCTGATGAGGATTCCAGATTGGGTTCAGGAAGTTCTGACAAGTTTCGATCAGAAGAAAGAAGCCCATAGCGAGTTGCAGATCGTAGACGAGCTTGATCGTGTTCGAAAAGGTCACGGCGACTTGTCGGATGAAGATTTCGAAGGGTACGTGGCAGAGAGGTCGGCGTTCTTTTTTCGGGGACACGCCGACAAGGACAGTGTCTGGGGGACATTCTTTGGGCCAATGGCGGTTCTAACCAGAACTGATGGCGCAGAACTTCGAGTTCCTGATATCAAAGAATTAGATGGCGAAGTCGTAGCCCATTGGGAAGCGCGAGCCCGGTCTGCAAAGGACCCCGTTATGCGGGCGCGATACGCGGATGCCGTTTGGGACTTGAAACAAGCTATCACCAATGAACGACCTTCCCATGAATTTGCGCAGATGGCAATTGACGCATATCTAGTGGCGAGTCGTGAGCGACTGTACACGATGGAGATCGAAGGCGTTCACTGGCTCAATCGTGCGTTGAGCCTGTCTCTAAGCATTCGCGATACGGAGCGCACAAAGCTGGTCGTTGATCGCATGTTAGAGTTCTACGATGAAGTCGCGAGGCCACAGAAGGCGGGCGTATGGATTTTCCCGTTTGACACGCTCTACGGTAAGAAAAACCTCCTGACTCCAGAGCAGGAAACAAAGATCATCACTGACCTGGAGTCGATGCTAGCAAGAACCTCATCGGGAAAACCAGAAGAGTTTGATCCCCACGGCGCTCAAGCCGCAGCCGAGCGGCTGGCTCAGCATTACAAACGTCAGGGCGATAAGGCAAATGTCGAGCGAGTCATCAAAATGTACGGTTCGTCATTTGAGCGAATATCCAAGGAAGCCAGCCCGATGCTGGCGATGGCATGGCTCCAACCCGTAATCGAGCGATACGAACAGGAGGGGATGAAACAGGAGGCTGTGCGCCTTCAGTTGATGCACGCGGACAAAGGGAAAAATATCGCGTCCGATCTCAAAGAGGTCTCCGCTAGTGTGGAGATCAAGAAGGAAGACATTGAAAAAGAGATCAAGCGTTTAATTGGGAGCGGAGACTTAAACACGTCATTGCTGAACATCGCGCACGCTTTCATACCTAGTGTGGATCAAGCGCGAAAATTCTTGGAGCAAATGCGGACAGAAGCGCCCCTGTTGAGCATGTTCAATGTCGGCATCATCGAGAAGGACGGTCACACCAGCGCGAAAATCGGCTCACTCGATGAAGACCCCGATGGGAGGCTACACAGGCAGTTGGGTCAAACGATAGGGTTCTACCAGCCGTTCCTCGCACTTACGCTTGAGAGACTGCGGGAGACATACAAGCCTTCTGTTGATGACATCTTCAAATTCCTGCACGGAGCGCCGCTCTTTGCAGACACCGAAAAAGGTTTGCTGCGGGATGGGCTCGATGCCTACGAGAGAGAGGATTTCGTAAAAGCGATCCACGTTCTAGTGCCACAAATTGAGCATATTCTGCGCAGTTTTATGGGAGTGTTAGGTGTTCCCACGCTCAAGACTGTGCGGAACCATCCGGGAATCATGGATGCTAAAAGTATGAACGACATTCTAAGTGACGAACGGATGCGGGAAGTGTTGACGGAGAATCTTTGGAGGTATCTGACCGTACTCTATGTAGAAAAGAAGGGCGGGCTCAACCTCCGAAATGATCTGGCGCACGGACTCCTGCCGCCCGATGCTTTCAACAGACAGATCGCGGATCGCGTGTTCCACAGTTTGCTCGCGCTAAGCCTGATAAGAGAACAACCGAACGACGTTTGCCCCGATCCCAGTCCGTCCAAGGCAGGAGGAAATGAATCCAGCAAGTAGCAAAGCCTTGCATGAGCCTGCGAAAACCGAGTCGGAAGCAGTATTTGAGCGGTATCTGGAGGCTCAGAATCTGAACTGGAGTCGCGTTCTCACTTCGGATCAGAAGCAGCCAGACTACAGAATCGAACACGGGGCGACCCCGTGCGTGTTCGAGGTGAAGGAGTTCGACGATCCCGGTACAAAGCCATCGGGCGGCTTCAGCCCTTGTCCGCCGATACGAGAGAAAATTCACACAGCGGCCAAGCAATTCAAGAACTACAGAGACGATTGCTGCGCATTGGTTTTCTGGAATACGAACTTCTATCGGAGCGTGCTGCCGCAGGTCGTTCTATCGGCGGCATTCGGAGAGCGCGTTCGTGAGAACCGAAGCCCCCTCGGAGCCGAGCCCAGCAGTTATCACTTTTCGGGGCGAGCGGAATTGAGACCTGATTGCAATACGAGATTCAGTGCGATTGTGGTTTTGGCTCCTTACCGATTGAATCATTTGTGGCTTGAGGTCTGGAAGAGGTTAGACGCCAAGAGGCAGCGAGGAGAGATAGTCGAGACATCCGATCAGTTTGACCTCCTTCAGCAGCTTTCGCCCGATGGCACTGCGAACTATTCGTATGAGGGAACGATCCGAACCGTAGTCCTTGAGAATCCATACGCGAAGGTTCCGTTTCCACATCACCTGTTTGTTGGCCCATTCGACCAACGCTGGAGCAGGAACAAGGAAACGGGATGGTTCAGATTGGTATTCATGGGTTCCGAGCTTGAGTGTCTGAGACACGATGGGGTGCCATTCATCTATCTCTAGTGGAGTGGAGAATCCAGATCATCGGTTTCGAGGAATCGGGTAATTTAGTGTCCCTAAATGATCCGCACGCGCAATGGAAACATAAACGAACAAGAATGGCACGACTTGCTCGCCGCATTACGGAACTCAAAATGACCTTGGACGATTTTAGGCAATCACTCACCGCGACCGTGCCACCAGCCGGACTAACACTCGCCCTCGCCGGATTATGGTGGGATGCGAAGGGTGATTGGACGCGAGCCCACGAATCCGCTCAGCAAGACGAAGGCATCGAGGGTTCGTGGGTTCACGCTTACCTGCATCGAAAGGAAGGCGATCAGGACAACGCCGCCTATTGGTACGGTCGTGCGGGCAAGCCCGTTTGCCGCGAGCCGCTGGATGAGGAGTGGGTCAACATCGTGAAAGATTTGCTGGGATGAGCGCTTAGCCGAGCGATTTTAGTGGATTACCGCTATCGCGACACTTCTAATAATCTCTCTTTGCGGTCACTTGAAGCGCGATTCGATGGCGTAGGCTGACTCGGACAAGCTTAACTCCTCCTCGTTCAAGCGGCACAGAGAGGTTCCCCCTTACAGCGTCGTAGTACATGCCTCGCAACCCAGCCTCGCACGGCAGGAATTCATCCGCCAGGTAGCTACCAAGCGGCCTTTCAGGATGAGGGATTCGTTTTGGGTCAATTTGTTGACTCACGATTACGTCCCGACCGGAGACACCGAAATAGCCATCCGGGCCGAACTCGAACACAGCGGAACCTCCTGGCGCGATTCGCTCCATCTCCTCAACTTGCGTAATCAAGTCACTGCGACTGCTTCCCTGGTACTTTTTCGCTTGGAAGAGAATGCCTTTCGGTATAAACAAGGGTGTGTCCGAAGGTCGCACTTCAACCTGAAAGACACCGTCCGCACCAGTCATCTTTTCAGGCGCATCTCGTCCTCTTCCTCGGAGTTTCTTGTATGTCACCCGCCATTGCCAGCGAGTGCCATTTTCTCTTGATTCCACCCAGCCTGACGTGCGGAGCGATCCACAAAAATCCCCCGTCAGAGTGTCTTCCTCATCAGACCCCGCTTCCCAGCCTTGCTCGGCGTGAGCGGTTTGTTCGCGCAGGTGAGTTTGGATGTCTCTGAACACCCCTGGCGGGATTACGTCTTGCACCATCCCTCCTCGAAGCGTTTGTTAATTTGGTCTTGGCCAAATCTTGATCGCACGCGAGTACAGCTCGTCTGACCTCTGCTCGATGGTAGCTTCGTCCCAGGTCTTCACGCCATGCAGTTGGAGGTTTATAGGAAGCAACGATGCCTGGGACAAGGCGGGAGCTTTGATCTCCCAGGCACTGTTAGACACCGAGGAGTTCAATGCTTGGGTCAGAATGGTCAGATTGCCGATGGTATGCATAAGGCGATTTCTGGCTTCGCTCATCACGACTCTTGGATCGGTTCTATCTTCGGCAGTCCAAATCTCCGTCTCTGTGAGTCCGGTGGAACCGTCCTTCAGCGGCCAATTCTCGACCCAGTTTTGCGGCAAGATATGCTCGACCGTGAGGGGTGAGTCTATGCTGATGTGCTCGCTCTTGCTCCCAAGGTAGGCGTCGCTCAATCTCCGCAGCACATGGACTATCCTCGCTTGCTGGAGGTTTTCGTACACAGGCTGTGACTTCCAGCCCGCCCGAAAAGCGTCGTCGGTCGGCCATTCCACGGTCTCACCCGTCAGACTCAGTAGGGCACTCTTAAGCGCACCCACGGAAAATCCGTCCCGGCGCAGAGTCTTTGTAAGTGCTAAGAAAATCCTGTTGTAGGCCTTCGTCGTCAGATTGCAGACAGCTCGACGCAATAAGTAGGATTCCAGGGTTATCGAGACTTGCTTCCAGTCCTCATTCGTTAGCTTGCTCTCGGTCAGGAATAGCAGCAGCGGGTAGACAGTCGAGATGTCAAACGTCTTGAGAAACGTTGCCAGGGGGAAAAGTAAATCGTCTTTCTGTGGGTCTTGCATCCTGCGGAAAGCATGGCCCTGACTGGACAGAGCCACTAGTTCGTCGCGCACGCTGGCGAACGGGCGCTGTTTGTCGATCCAGTGCTTGTACTCCACGTACAAGTGTTTAATCGGGATGTCCTCGGTCAGGCGGCTCGCCAGGAAATGCTGCATGAAGAGATCGCTACGCGGACGGAGCAAACGGCCCTGGCGAATCTCGACGCGCCAGAACTCATCGTCGAACTCTCTCCAGTATTCGTTGTACAACTTCTCCGGCTTCTCGTTCTGCCGAGCGGCCCTCAGGAATATAAAGTTGCGTAGCAAGTCCGCAGGTAGTAGCGGCTCACCTCGCGCATTCAGGGTTTCAAAGATGACCTGCGGGTCGTCGTCACGATCCAGGTCAATGACAACGACTTGCAGTGCGCTCTTGAGTGCTGAAAAGCACTCGTCCAACCTCTTGGCAATCAGAGTTCCGGCGTGCAGGGGTTCCTCGCCGCTACCGTCACCAAGAAAGAATTCCGACAACTGCTCGTAGAAGTAGAGATACGCCTCTATCATTCTGGGTCGTGGTTCATAGCGTCGGGCGTACTTTTTCTTGACAAGGGGATATGTTCCTTGAAGCGCCTCTGGAGACCCGGCGGTGATTACATCCTTGAAGTGCTGCTGATCTAGAAGTGTGGGCCAGACCTTGAACCTGTCTGCATCCGGGTCTGCCATCATCCCCTTGTTTATTGTGAAAGACTCGCACTCTTCAGCAAGCTGTGCAGAGTCGGCTGCCCGGCAGAAATCGCGAAAGGCGGCAATGAAGATTTGCAGGGTCGTCAAACGTTGCTGACCATCTATGACCTGGCGCTTATCGACGTGAGTCGTCGGGGTCTGCTTTTGATCCAGCACCATCGCGCCGAGAAAGTGGACGGGGCCATCCTTGCGACCCGTCAAGAATTCAGTGAATTTCCGGGCGATGTCCTCCCATAGCGGTTCCCATTGGGTGTCCCGGCTCCAGACGTATTGGCGCTGAAATAGGGGAACCTCCAGCCGCATCTTCTTTTCAAAAATAGAGAGCACTGGAACAGCATTTGCATTCATTCGTTGATCCTTGCCTTGGGCCCTGCTACGCCAGCTTCTTCTCTAGTTCACTCAGGAACCGAGAGAACTTCCTCAGCATCGTGAGATCGTCGGAGCCGACACCGTCAGGATGGAAGTGCATGACATCGTTTCTGATCTCACCGACCTTTTTGAGTTCATCGGTAAATGTCTTGCGATCAATTTGTATTGCGAACGTCGTCCACTGTTTCGGATTTTCCAGCAGACGGACGTACTCACCAAACGTCAAATCCGAAACGTCCTCAATTTCGCGGCTCGAATCCGTGGGGTCTCTAACGGCGGCCAACTCCGATTTCGTGAACTTGTTGGCTATCAGGTTCCGAACATGATTTTCGATCTGCCCCAAGAGGAGAAAAGGTTCGCCCAATTGTGCAAATTGCCGACTCAGGTCTTCGGTCGTAACAATGCCCGTTAATTTCCGCGTGATGTCGCGCACCAGGACACATTCGTTTTCCACAATTTGTTGGATCGCGTCGAAGAGAGAGGCGTCGGATCGAATCTCACTAGGCGTTTCCATGCACTCGCGCACCTTCTTGCACTGCTTCCCGAGCGCGAGGCGCGAGCCAATCGACCTCCAACTAATGACGCCCTTGATGTCGCGCTCCGTAGTAGTGACGGGCAACTGAGAAAAATCGTGCTGCAACATCAGGGTGATCGCCTCTGCGAGTTCCGCGTCAGGAGAGATGCACAAGGGCGGCGTATTAGCGGCAGCCAAAACTCCAATCTTTATGCGGCTGTGAACGCCGTTCGCGCTCTTCGCTGGGATCGGCCCCCCACCCGCGTCTTCCGGGGTGTTAGGCTCGGCGTCAGAGACCAGCTCTGACTCGCCGGAGAGCAAGGTCTTCTCCTTATTTGTCTTCAGCACGAAAGTAATTGATGCATCAATCCAGGCATCCTCGAAATCAGGTTCGGTTCTGAGTTTCAGCTTCCTCAGAACTTTGCGAATTTCATGTACCTTCCGGTACCCTCGGCGTTCAGCCTCGAACCACGAGAGAAGACTTCGCACTGACTCGCTTCGCTGACCTCCCTGGCTAACATGGGTCGCAATCTCTTTCAGTTGATCCGGTATTTTCGCAGTCATGCAGTGATTCTGTCCTCGCTCAGTTCGTCGACGTTATGAAAGCGTTGGGCCAACCCCCGTGTGCTTCGATCACTTTGTCGATTTCCGCCATAAGACGGATCGTCTCGGTGATTGCGACGACGATCTTCTGGTAGTGGGCGACCTCGTCTTTGGAGAGAGTGCGGCCCTTGCGGTCTTTGAGCCATTTCTCGCAGACCTGGTATCCGCCAATCTGGAACTCCCACACCGCTTCTGCCACCCCTCGAAAGCCACGCGTCTGCTGCTTGTCGAGCCATACGGTGTCGTGGGTGTAGGATATTTTCTCGACCTCTGGGTTCGTAGGGCCAGTATAGGTGGTAAGGGGCTTGTCCAGCTTCGTGGACTCCAGCAGATGGAAGGCGACGAGTTCGCCGCCGAGCCGAGCCAGGGTGCGGAACAGCTCCCGATCAGAAGTGACAGGAATTCGCGGGTATGAATCTCGCAACGCGTTTCCAAAGCGTCGGCGATACTCCGGCGAATGCAAGACCGCGTAGATATATCCGAACATCGCCTCGGGTGTTGCCTCGTTCCCTGCAACCGCCCGGGCTTCCGAGCTGAAGGCATCTCCGACGTTCGATTCCTTGCCTTTGAGCAATCCTGATCCGTAATGATAGAGCGGAAACATCTGTGTTGCGCGATCATGCGAGCATGATTTCTTCTCGGCAGGTGTCCGGGTAACCAAGACATGATTAAAAGTCTCGGAAGTATTTACCTTGGGCGTAAGCATGACCAAGTTCTCATGGTCAAATATCGAATCGCAGACCGGCCTCGACGGTGTATCCAACAGGGTTGTTGAGTAGTAAATCCATCGCGAATCAAAGGGACGATACAGCACCTGTCGCACGCGATGATTCCTTTGGGCATCGTTACGAATAGAGGCTTTGCAGGCCTCTACGTCCCACTTCGCCTTACACGAGAAGCCCAGCTCAAGCTCCATGGAGCGGTCGCCTCTCGGACTCGCCGCAAAACGATTGATCTTTGACAAGAGCTCCACTCGGTCAAAGTCCAGCGCAAGATTGTCTCGTGAAGTGATGATGCAACCGCTGTTGAACGGCATGATCTCATCAAGGTCATACCACGCGTAAAATTGTGTCTCAGCTTTGTCAACTGCGCGTGAGAATCGAAAGAATGGCGCACTAAGAGGAACTACGCCTAGCAGCGAGGTGATCGTCGCTGCGTTCATTAACGAATACTTTTCATCTCGTGAGCCTCGGTAGGTTCCGTGATTCACAAGGTTCATCGGAGAATGGGCGCTCCTTCGGACCCCAAGTCCGATTGCAACTCCCTGCTCGATATCGAATACATTGTCGTCAGCAACGCCGTTTGAAGACCTTTCCGAAACCTGCCCACCGAGGTCCAAGAAGGCACCACGATCCAACAACTCCTTGAGATTCCACCGCAAGCCTCGGAGCGTCGGGGACGCTAGATAACGAGAGTTGGTGATGTAGCCGCCAACGCCCGCATTTGTCGCCAGCAACTCCTGGCGAAGCAATCCCCAGAATTTTACATAGTCGTCTTGGAGATTAAGCTCCAGTGCAAGTGCTCCCTTCTCGATAATTCGCTCACCATCCACGAAACGGAATGGCTCGATAAGTTGAACAGCATGTTCCCCCAAGTTGCCGGACATCTTGGAATACGGCGGGTTGCCGATGATGACGGTGAAGCGTTGATGTCGTTTGATGGCGTTGACGGCCTGTGCCTCATGAGCAAGTGCGGGGGCCCATTCCTCGAACTCGCGTTGCTTCTTGGCGTCGCTGGCAGGTTCGAGAGCGTTGGTGAGGTAAATGCGCACACGCTCATCGCTCCCGAAACGGTAGCCAGTCTCGTAGAGCTTGAGACCGATTTTCATGTGTGCGATGGCATAGGGAGCCATCATCAGCTCGTAGCCGTGGAGACGCGGGAGCAGATGCTTCGGCACATATTCGTTCCACTCGGTTCGCTGCTGCGGCTGAGTAAGGCCGCGCTGCTTCCACTGCGCCGCGAGGGTACGGTGGATTACGTCAATCACTTCGACGAGGAAGGTGGCTGTACCCGTGGCTGGATCAAGGACTTGTACGAAGGCTGACTCAGGTGCGACGCCATCGGGAATCTTGAGGTCTTTGTGCCGCTGGGTCATTTCGCCCCAAGTGGCGGTGGAGGCGAGGCCCGTTTCGAGGCCAAACTCCGTTTGCAGAAGTTCGTGGACGCTGCGAACGATATAGGAGACCACCGGGCGCGGCGTGTAGAAGACGCCACGTTGCATCCGCTTCTTTGGATCGTATTCCTTGAGGAACAACTCATAGAAATGAATCGCGGGGTCTTCTTCCGGGTTCCTGTCTCCGAAGTCCCGCAGGACGGCTTCCATGTCTGCATCGCGCAGCAACTGGACGACTTCGCTAACGCCCAGCTCGTCGAAATCTACTTTGCCTTTCCTGCCACCGACGGCCAGAAAAGAATCCAGCAAGTCTTTCAAGAACGGGTTGGTAACGGGAACCATGTCCCGGAGGTTGTCAGCCACAAGGCCGCTGGGACGAGAAACGCGAGCAGTCAGCAGACCATAAGCGATGGTCTGGGCGTACATGTCGGCAAAGTCGTCTTCGGAAAGATCGTGAATGAGCACTTCCCTGAAAGCGACATGAAGTTTACGCAACTCTCCCTTGTCCGACTCGATTTTCAAAACAGCGTTCACGCGCTTTCGGATACTCTGGGCCAAGTCAGCCAGGCGCTCGGCCAGGGCTTTCGAGGTAGTGATGACTTCGCGGTGCCGCAGCGTGAAGGCCGAGCGCCATCGCTCACGCCAATGTTCCGCATCCTCATTTTGCGGGGGCCATGAGAGCCTGGTGGTCAGCTTGTCAGCGACATCGTCGAGGTGCAGAGCCGTATTGCCGCTGTCCCAACCTAGAACCATCAGAGTCGGGAATTCGGCCTTCTCTTCGTGGGTGGAAAAGTGCGCAAAGCTGATCTGCCGCTCGTCACCCTGTCCGTAGTTTGAAATGAAGAGGAGGTCATCCGCCTGCCAGGCCGCACGCTCTGCGCTGTTCGCCGATGCACGCTTCTTCAGTACGACGCGGCTCAATACACGCCGGAGAGCAACCACGGGCAGACGTTTAGGTTCAAACTTGACGAAGAAAATTCCCCAGGGCTGGTTCGCAGACAAAGGGCGCAGCCGCTTGATCTCCTGAATCTTCGCGGCGCTCTCTGAGTCGATGCCCAATTCCTCGGGCGTGTAGTCGAAGGTAAGTTCCTCGAAGTCGTCGGACTCAATCGGCCAGTCCAGATCATCACGGAGAAACTTGATGAGTTGCGGGAAGGTACGAATGCTCCTCAGCGTCTCGCGTTGATCTGGCATCGTATTTAGCCTTCGTTAATTTCCATCCAGCACTTGAGCTTCGGCTTGACGCCGACGGGGGCATCCACGCGCTTCAGATACGTGTCCTTAATGTGCTTGAGAACGTTGGCGCGGATGTCTTTGAGCGTCTTCTCGTCCGTGACGCAATGCCGTGGAGTGTCAGGCTTGCAGCGAAGGCTCTCAATGATCTCACCAGGATCGTCGAGGATCGTGTTCTTGTCCGTGTCGTGAAGATACCAGCGTGTAGTGCCCGCTTCATCGGTGAACTCGCCAGTCTCCTTGTCCAGCGCGGGCAGGGCATAGCAGAAGAAAACACCGCGTGTTCCCTTCGCGGGACGCTTGCGCCCGCTGAAGAACGCACCTGGCAAGCCTTTCAAACGGTCGGGGAGTTCCGGGTGTTCTTGTACGAGGGCCTGATACTCAAGGTGCATCATTTCGACGACAGTCTTCGTACCTTCGTAGGCATGATTGAACTCTCTGAGCGCCTCGTAGTCGTCCTCGGGCCGGAACAGCTTCTTTCCCTCGATACCGAGAGTCTTTGAGATGAGTAGCGTCTTTTGCGTAACCTTCGTGTAAAGAGTTAGAAGGGCGTTAAGCTCATCCGGCGGAAGAAAGTTCCAGAAGAACACTTTGCCTCGCGACACCGCGACCTCTGGATGATCTCGCAGCAACGCCTCCTCAATCATCGGGTTCATGCGCCTATCGACACGGCCTATCCTCTGCATCAGACGGACGGGGTTCCAGTGGATGTCGTAATTCATCATCCGGCTGGCGTCCTGAAGGTTCAGTCCTTCGGACAGCACATCAGTGGAGAGGAGAACGCGAATCTCCTCCTTACCTTGCTGACGGAGTTTGGCCGAGTTCGTTCCGTTGTAATACGGCGAGAAGCGCTGAAGAATTTCGGCTCGATTCCCTTTCGTCGCGCTATCCACCTGCGCGACTCCTTGGATACCCGCCTCCGTGAGCTGCTGGAACAGATAGCGGGCGGTATCCGCGAACTCGGTGAAGATCAGGACTTTTTCGCCCTCAAGGTCTTTTGACTTGAGCAAACGAATGAGCTTCTTGAGCTTATCGTCGTGGCGCGGTTCGAACTTCTTACCCTCTTCGAGGAAGCTCACAATCTGGTCGAGGTCGAGGAACGTCTCCTGAATCATCTCGACGACTTCATATTCGTCGCGGCTTAGCTTTGTGACCGATTCAAGAAACTCTTCCGGGATGATGTCCTCGTCCGCATCTTCGACGTCGGCGTCTTTCCAAAGATCAAATTGACGGTGCGTGACGAAGTCGAGCACTTCCGCGTTTTGGTGCTTCCATCGGTCGAGGCGCTTCCTCTCCGCATCCGTCTCGCTATGCACCTCTAGAAAGGCGAGCAGCTTTCTCATGAGCCGGTCGCATGACATTTCAAACGCGGCCACGGAACTCTCGAACCGCTTTAGGAACCCCGTGCGGATAAGTCCTACCACCTGCTTCTGACGGTTTTCATCGAACGGGTCTATGCTCTTGTCATCCCCCTTGTAATATGCGAGGGGATAGTAAATCGGGAGAGTAAATAGAGGTTCTTTGCGTTCAAAGGCCTTCTCCAATAAGTCGAGGAGGCGGCCATACGTTTGCCGGATCGAGTACTCTGCAACGATTGGCGGCTTCCGCTCAGGAAAAGCGGCTGCGGTTCGGTTCTCACGGATTTGGCTTTCACGAGCATATGCCCGGCTCCGCTGCACGACCAAGTGCCGGAATATCTCGTCGCTAGTTAGGGTCTCCTGCACCTCGGCGAGGTTTTCCCCAATACCGGATTCGTCTCCGCCCAAGCGCTTCCGAAGCGCCTTTTCCAAATTGTTGAAATGAGCACGCAGATTGTGGACACCCAAGGTTTGCGCGAAGTAGGCTTCTTTTTTCCGACTGAAGAGTTCGGTCATGTGTCGGAAATCGCTGAGCCGATTGTTGATCGGCGTAGCGGTGAGCATAAACAGCGTCTTCGGGCGGACGGCCCCATCCAGTAGGTCATAGAGCCTGTAGTAGCGTGAACGGTCGTCGTCGCCCTGATCCTCTCCCTGTCGTCCAGGATTGCGGAAGTGATGCGCCTCGTCGATTACGACAACATCAGCAAGCTCCGCGATTCGGCGAAACCTTTCGGGGAAATCGCCCTTCCGGTTTAGGTCCGTATGGCTAAACACGGCGAGGTTGCTAAAGTCCGCACCGCCGCCAATGTGTGGCAGCCAATCACGCAGATGCGGTTCCCAGACCGCCTCTTTCGCGGCCTTCGGCGCGAACAGAACAACGCGCTTCCCTTCATGTAGGATGAGCCGCTCAATCAGCATGAGGCCCACGAACGTCTTACCGAGGCCAACCCCATCGCAAAGAAAACTACCGCCATGCTGGCGTGCGATCTTCATGAGTGCCCAGTACGCCTCTTTCTGATAGCGGTCGAGCTTCGAGAACATCTTCGAGCGGGTTTCTTCCCACTCGCTGGCGGTCATCTCATGACCGCGAAAGAACTCGTACAGCGCCTTAGTGTAGACATCAAACGGCGAGTAGGCTTGGATTTGACGTTCAATGACACTCAAAACATCCGAGGTTACATCCTCTGCCTTGGCCCAGTGTTCTTCGTACCATTCCTGAAGCACGGTCACGGGTCGCCCCGTGATTTGGACGTTAAGTTCTATGTTTTCGGTTAGGCCTGGGAAAGAGAAATTGGATGATCCTACGAGCGCGGCGGAACCTACAACTTCCATCCGGGCGTGCGTTATATAGGCTTTGGCATGGAATTTCTCTTTGCGATAGACGCGGCACGCAATCTTGCCGGATCGGATACCTTCGACAATGTCTGGCACACCTTTGAGAAACTCATTCCGTTCCTTCTCGACTTCGATACTCGTATCAAGGCGGCGCTTAGTCTCGTCAAGGGCTTGAAGGAACGCATTCTTTGTGCGTGGAGTAACTTCACTGCCCATCAAAATACGGAACTGATCGACCTTCTGCCACTCATTATCTAGGGCCAGCAGCGCACCGATCTCGAAATTCCCCGTGGCACAATCAATCGCCTTCGAAATCTGGCACCAGTCGTGGAGGTAGCGGACGACCTTCCAATCAACATCGCTGTTGTCAACGATAAACAGCTCGCTGCCAGTCGTACTGGTGCGGTTAGGCATCTACGGATAGCCCTCGATCTGCTGCCCACATGGCCCCATGTGATTGGTTTCTCCGTCCGTGTGTTAGAACGTCAAATTCTACACCTAGCCGCACCAGTGAGCCGCTGGACACAGCGGATGATAGCGGCTGGCTCCCAATTGTAAAAGAAAACACAGCTTAGGCCGCGATCATTGGAACAAAGACGATCGTTTCGTCAACTCGGTCTGATTCGGCTGACCCTTCCCTAGTCACAAGCGATCCGAAGCTCATCCAACAACCTGACTAGCGCCAGCGTGTCCTGACCACAGTATTCCAGCAGAGCCTTTCTGATCCCCGCGCTCTCGGCTTCATCCAAGTGTCCCGTTATGAGCGATTCCCATGCCAGCCCAGCAGCCTGACCATCCGCGACTCGCATTCCCGCGTAACTCATTTCGGGCACGAGTGCAGGCAGCACCGATTTCAAGCTGTACGACCCGGCGAACGCGGGATGGTAGACATTATTTCTGATGACAGGAAGCAAGTCCCATAGGCGGCTCTGGATTTGCGCAATGCGCTTCGCGAACTCTGGGAGGTAGGCCGCAAGTTCTGAGAGCCTTTGCGACTCGAATTGCTGGTTGTAAACGACGACACTGCCGCTTTCCCCGAGGGCACTGCACAGCGAAGCAGCGAAGTCGTGCCGGGGATCACTCGCGTCCGTGGCTAGGAATTCATAGTGCTCAAGCTCAACGCCGGGTTCCCGCAACACCTGAACGCTCCATTGGAACGGCAACTGATCGTAAGGGCGCATGCCGGGAAATCTCGGGATTGCCGGATTCACACTTTCAAAATCCGCGAAGTACAGCGGATAGCGAAGGGACTCCAACACCGCGCCTAGCTCTGGGCTGTACCACGGTTCTCCCGTCTGCACACTCGTAGCCGCTCGCCTCTGAATCTCACTCAACTCGAAATCGTCAGGGATGTCGCGGATCGACGCGACACCCAGCTCGTCAAGTTCCTCGGCGGCGCTTGCGTGCAATCTTGGCAGGTATCCAATGTGATCGTTTGGGCGCGGGATATTGCAGCGGTCGTAGAACTCGCAGGTGACGGGAGAAGTGCAGTGCTTGCCCGGTTCGATGTCCGGCGCTGCGGGCATCGACAAAACTGTGAATGCCGCCCGAAGCTGGAATGTCAATTTCGATTGCAGCTTGACTACTTGACGTATGACGTTCCGAATGCGAAAGAAACGCCAAGGATCGATGCTGCCGCCCCGGAAAACAAAAGAGCGATTCACGTGCGCCAGACAGCAGTAACCAACGTCCAACCCACTGCGAGAGAGCACACGATACTGGATCGCGACGTCATCAAGGTGCTCTTCCTTTACGGACGTGCTGGACTTGACCTCGATCAGACGCCAACGACCGTCACCCCGGCGCTGCAAGATGTCCACTTTCACCAGCACGCCGTCGTGCTGGAAGACTCCCTCGAAGATCGCTGGAACCGCCGGGTTCGCGACTAGCTCTCGCGTGGCACGGATCGCCTCGTCGAGACCACGGTCGCTGCGGACTTCGACGCCACCCGGAAACAACTGTCGGGCAAGCATGCCGACTTCGTGCCCCTGGCGCATGATTGCTTCGGTTGCAACGTCGGGCTGCGCTGCGAGTTCTGGCTCGTGAACCTGCCAATACAGTCGTTTGACGCACTGGCAGCCTGCAATAAACTTGGATTTGCTTATTCTCATAATCACCGCAGTTCCGCATCCTGCTGCAACACTTTGACCATGTCGCAGAACTCGCGCATGGCAAAAACGAGTTCCGTCGTGGCGGCGTGCTCCTGCCAGTTCGAGCATATCTGGAAGGTCTCAAACTCGTTCTCAACACCTTGCGCCTTATGCCGCTCGGCTTCGTGCAGACTGAACGTTACCCCCACGTTCCGGCTCATGATGTCCCCCTTGCTGTCGAAGAAAAGGGATGTCAGCACATACACGTTGCTGAAGTTGGAGTTGTCCATCATCCCTCCTCTTGCCACCCGTGTCCGTCCTTGGTGCGCAAGTTCTTCGCATAAAGAGAAGCCGACTGCAACTGGTCTCGCAGTTCGCGGTTGTTCTTTATCCGGCTGATGAAATCCCCCTGCTTCCTGCCGCGTTCCCAGCGACGGAGCCAGAGCAGGATGACCGGAGCAAACGTCGCGAACGGAAAGATCGCAAATCCAAGTGTTTCTCTTGCTACGCCAGAAGCTAACGGCACATAGGCAAACGCCAACACGAACAGGACTTCAAAGACATAAGAGGCGAAGAGTCCGCCGAACATGTATAGCGTTGCCTTCGCGACAGTACACACGATGCCGCCCTCCGTCTCGCGCCAAGTTGCTAGGCGACCTACCCTCTGCGCTCTGCGAACGGTCGGCCAGTGGCAAGAGACCAGCATCCAGAACGCCGTCGACAGCGGGCCGAGCCAGAAGTAAAGCTGCGCCAGCGCGGAGAAGTTGTCTTGCGGATTCGCGGCAATGCAGATAAACGGGATCACGTAGAGCAGCGGGCCCAGCACCATGATGGGCACTAGCACCATGTTCAGCACGAGCATCCGAACGAGAAATCTGGCGATTCCCTTCATCACCAATCCTCCAATGTGTTCTTTTGGAACTGGTCTATGCGCTAGCCGTTTGGCATGGAGACGGCTGCGTGGCGTGATCGCAAAGCGCCTGCAACCGCGCCCTGTACTTCGCCGTCAGCCCCGACGCAACATCTATTGCCTTGGCGGCCTTCTTTAGTTCCTTCTCGACTTCATCCAGATCAATGAATGTGCGGCAGATTTCTTCTGCCAGCGCGGAGTTCCGCTGGAGGAAGTTTGGCCCCTCGGCTTTCATCCGCTCGAAAACTGGTTTGAGAACTTCGAGGTCTCGTGGCAGCCAGTGCCGGGTGGTTCGCAGAACCCAGATGCCGTCCTCCTGACCCCAGCGTCGTTCCCGGTCAACCTGACGAAGCTGGCTCTCTTCCCTTGCCACAATTACTCCGACCATACTGCGACGTTCCTTGACGTCACGGATCAGTTTCTTGATGTCGCTCTCGCTGACAGTCGCCTTGTCCTTGTTGTCAACGACAATGCGCGGCTCAGTGGGGTCGCCGTTCGGAGCGCGATACGCCAAGATGAAGTCGCCATTCTTGGGGAGTTTTTCGCTGATCGCAATGCCAGCCCAACTCCGCGCCTCGTCTGCGAAGTCCATCTCCTCACGTTTCCCGATGCGTGCGCCCTTGGACATTTCGCCTTCGAGTTGTTGGTTCCGTTCGCGAAGATGCGCGACTTCACGCAGACAATCTTCGACCCGGCGGATGAGGTCGTCTCTGTCGGAATGAGCCGAACGCAGTTCATCCTTGTGGCGCTCTCTGATCTCGGCAGTTCTCTTCGCCAGTTCGGTCTCGAAACGAGACCATGCGGTCTGGTGGTCGTTTGTGTGCTTCTGCTGAAGCAGGCGGAAAGCTTCTTCAGCGCTGAGTTGCGCCACGCGGGCGAAGTCCTTCACTCCGAGGCGATCCAGCACTTCCGTTCGCTTGAGTGTGCCTTCCCCCAAACAGAGTGGGCATTCGATGGTCTCGCTCATCGTGGACGACTCAGCGGTCATACGACCTTGATGGCGTTGCACTTTGTCCCCCATGGGTAGGTATACGGAACAAGTGGAAAATTCGTCTGGTTCTGGGGGAAATCTTCGGTAACACGCACTCTGCTTTCTGGACGATTTTTCCAAAACGCCCGTATACCAAGACTAGAGGGATTGAACCTGACGATCCGCCAACTCATTCAGCAGCAGCGGCAGCGATTGTGCTCAACGAACCCGGTGGAGCGTTTCGCAGCCGCCTTACTGATTTCAGGTGAGCTGACAAAGCGCCTGAGCAAGCTGAACGACTGCGAAATCGGAGAGCTGCTGGACGATGAGGTCGGGGCACGCTTGAACATTTTCGCCCCCGAATTAACGATCTGCCTTGCGGCTGTGGATCGGCTGCGCCGACGCGCTAACGGCTTTCCGGAACTAACAGCCGGAACGGACGACCCATTCAACTCATAAAGGAGCACCCAAGCGAATGAAGAGAGCCGCACTCTATCTGCGCGTTTCGACCGTTGACCAACATCCCGAAACCCAACTGCATGACCTCCGGGAGTTCGCCAGCCAGCGGGGTCTCCAGATCGTGCGGGAGTATACCGACCACGGCTTTAGCGGCACGAAAGCACGCCGTCCCGCATTGGACGAACTCATGGAAGATGCTCGCCGACACAAATTCGATGTCCTGATGGTTTGGTCAATCGACCGCCTTGCAAGGAGCACCAAGCACTTGCTCCAAACGCTGGACGAACTGAACGGAAGGGGAATTCAATTTCTCAGCCAGCGAGAGGCGATAGACACTGAGGGGCCGCTTGGCAGAGCGATTATCGTCATTGTGTCTGCAATGGCTGAATTGGAGCGGTGCATCATGATCGAGCGTGTTCGAGCGGGAATGCGGCGTGCAAAGATCGAAGGTCGGCGTATAGGGCGTGCGCCTTTGAAGGTCAACCGTGCCCTGCTGCTCCGAGATCGTGAACAGGGCATGAGCCTAAACCAGTTGGCGAAGGCTCACGCAATCTCAAAGGCGAGCGTTTGCCGCGTTCTAAAAGAGGAACGCGAGGCTGTCTCCAGAGGCTTCGAAAATGCTGCCTCGTCTATCGCTTGTAACCTGAACAATCCAACGGAACTCGTGTCCCCAACTCCGCAACCGTGAGGTTTGTCCAGAAGACCATAGCTTCTGAGACCACAGACCATGACTACCAACGACCAAAGCAGGCTTGACGCGGTAGCCAGCGATGACCAGATCGGCAAGATTTTCGTCGCCCTCAGTCAGGACATGCGGCAGTGTTTGATCTGTGACGGCGTGTTCCCGACGCAAGGCGCTGCCGACCATTCGGCGACGCTATGCTATCCGCAAATCAAAGAATCCGAACAGGACGAAAGTACACTTGATCGGGGACAGGCACCGACTAGGCTTTCCCGTGTCGCGAGCGACTGAGCAACGGCTTGGGGTTCGAATACTACGCAACCTCGTAGTAGTCTGGCGTGGGAAGGTCCAGTTGCCCTCCCGTGGTAGAGGGCAATCTGACCGGGATGTCCGCGTTTCCCCTTAAACTGTGCTCAATGTGATCCAACCAAAGCTCAATATCTTGGGATCGCAATCGCACTACTCCATAGTGCCTAGACTGCACCTGAACAATTTCGGCGATCTCAGTGCGGTTGGCATGATTTGCCATGTAACGGGCCAGCCGTGACGAGAGCTGGAGGCGATGCCGAACCGCAGTCAACAGTCCACGAACGATACACAGTTGAGGAAAAGGATTCGGCTCAAAGTTGATGTCCAGAATCTTGGACGAAATTGCGTCAGCAAAACCAAAAGAGTACACAGCCCGCCTCTGTCTCGGAGCTGTGTTAAGTTGAGCCGCGATCCCTTCAATATTGAAGAAAGTCGTCTTCGGAAGATTCTCAAATGTGGGCTCTATATTGCTGGTGGTGAACGCCCACGTTTCACGCAGAGTCCAGATGTCGAAATTCCACTTGTGCAATCGAACCCTAAATCCCCCAAATCTGGTTCGCTGTGAAGGAAAAGCAGACAGCCAAGTGCTCAGTTCGTAAGAAGAGCAATTGACCACAATGTCAACATCCCGAGGACGCTCAGCAGGCCCGTACAAAGCGAGGTCTCTTAGAACTCCTCCAAACACGACCGCATCCCATTTTGTTCGTTTAAGGGCCTCAACAATCTCACGAAGGTTATCTTTCCAAGGAGCTGGTTCAGTGAGGAAGCGAGACAGACGTGAGCGCAGTAGTCTCTCGACCGTTTCCGGCGATCTAGCGTCTGACGGCATCTCTGTTGAAACCCGCGTGACTATGTTTCGCGATCCCATCGTCTCTTCTATTCTATATTGTCGCGCTCAGGCGTTCATCAGTTCGCGATGCAGGAAGCAAGCGTAAGAATCAGTCATTCCAGAGACTTGATCCGTTATCAATTGCATCCGGAAGTAATCCTCGGGAATGGACGATTCGCCTGCTTCGGCAATATTCTTCTCGAAAATATGGCGATAGTTGGTAGATATTAGCTGGTAGGCCTTTGCAGGGAAACCGTCCAACTTCTTGCTTGGAGTGTAGACGCTAGCCGCTTCCCAGAAGCACGTGAGCAAATCAGTGATGACCTTTCGGCCCATCAGTTCGAGCTTCAACGTCTCACTCGAAACGTACACGACATCGCTTCCAAGTTTCTTGCAGGCTGAAGCGAGTTTTCCTGCCGCCGAGTCGTAGAGGAGTTCACGATGGTACTTTCCCGACATCATGTCTGAGTAGCACTTTTCAAACGCACTTAACGTTTCAACGACCATTTCCGCGATTGCAAAAGTTCGAAAAGCGACTGCCATCGCCTCATCTTTCGCCTTCCCGTGCAATGCAGCGGGATTGATCTTGTCGCGTGCCCTCTTCAAGGCTTGATTCAAGCTGTTGTCCTCCCCAAGCTGACGACTCAGTTCGGCTTCAATAAACTCCCAAGTGATCACTCCTTTCTTGACCCCATCCTCTAAATCCACCGTCGAATACACGATGTCATCGCTCGCTTCCACGAGAAAAGCGATTGGATTGCGGTAATCATTGGTGCCGACTTCCTTTCTGAGTTCTGAAATCAGTTTATTCTCTGATGCGAAATAACCGTGCTTCTTCCTCTCCTGCTGAGTTTTATCGATCGTGTTGGATTGCGCAACGTACTTGCAACTTGCCGACAGTGTGCCGCACGTCAAGTTCAATCCGTATTCGTCAGCCAGAACTTGGAGCCGAGAAAGAAGCCTCTGAGTTTGAGCATTCCCCTCAAACCTCAAGAAGTCGCGAGCGAATTGAGTATCTTCGGGCTTCGGATTCGAAGCGTTTGTAAATGGCTTGAAGCCCTCGAAAAATTTAGTGTCGCTTTCATGGTGAGTTTTGAACCACTCGCGAATCGATGCCTCGCCAGAGTGTCCAAACGGGGGATTACCAAGATCGTGGACAAGTCCGCAGGTTGCCGCTATCGTTCCCAGAACTCCTTTCTGGTTTTCGTCTGTCAGAACGCCAGATTTGAACAAGAAACGCTCGGCGGAATCCCCGAAGCTCCTAGCCACACTGGAAACTTCCATCGAATGCGTCAAACGCGTTCGAACAGCATCGTGTCGCTCCAAAGGAAAGACTTGGGCCTTATCTTGGAGCCGACGGACGGGAGTCGAAAACACAGTCCGCCCGTAGTCGCGGTCGAACTCGCTTCGCAAATCCCCTGCAATCGGCGTGGACGAACTTTGTCCAAAAAGCCCCTTCACTCGCTTAGTGGATAGCAATTGCTTCCAGTTCAAGGCGATTCCCTCGCGACGACAGAACAGTAGCAGCCATTGTAGGCGGCAGAAATTGGTGAAGCAAACTCTTCGGCGGCTTTAGCCGTAGTATCCTCTCGTCGGAAACCGCTGTCGGGCGAAGCCAATCTGAAACCGAAATGTCTCAGCATCGGGAAGACCCAAGGTCTGGCACTCGTTTGCGTTGGAGCAGGGCAGCCGGGTATTGTCCAGAAGCTCAAGCGCGAAGATTAGCGAGAATCATAGGAGTAAACGGTCGCTGATTCCGCACGGTGTATGTCTTCTGGCACTGCGCACCGAGACCGCTGTAACCCATTACAGTGCTTGCCAACGCGTTGGCAGTCGATGTTGCGCTTGTTGCATTCAGGACAAATATACAGCAACCGCTTGCTATACGAAAGAAATGTTTACCCTTGATTTTCACAGGAGATACGGATATACACTTCCTATAAACTAACCTCAAATGAGGAGCGTTTATAGGAAGTCCGCGAACTTAGCGAAGGGAGATTACCTTGGCCGTTCCTATTCGGAAGCTCCACAGAGAACCGCATGATGTTCGCCGCCGTTTGGATCAACTCGGATTGCAGGAAGAGTGGCTTCAGAATGCAGTGCAGGTTGGACAGCTACAGCGATTGAACTGTACGCTACATCACCCTCCTTCCTTTCCTGCGCTGTCCGCGTGGGCGGAAACCATAAAGACGCTCCGAGACATCTTAGTCCCTGAAGGATTTCTGATCGATAACCCTCGTGGTCTCCCTATCGTATTTCACCAAAAGCGCAGAATTTCCATCACGGTTGCGACGGGAGATGAGGCAACAGGACGCGAGGAATTCGATCCGTGCACGAAGAGCCCTAAAGGGCCACAAACCAGAAGCAACATCTCGAATAACCAATTGAAGTTGTTTCCGAATGAAGAACTCGCGCACGCCGCTTACGAGCAAACTATCGCCAAGACTGGCTACATCACGTGGCTTCTGCTGATTCATTCGGATACGCAGGCTCGCGAAGTCCGCTCCGAACTGTCATTACCAATCGGGATGAACGAAGAGGGACGAGTTGACGGATGGGAAGAGAGAATCATCCTCGGATCAACGCCATTCGACGCTGACAAATTGAAGGTTCCGACCGATGAAACCCCACAATCTCCAAACATCATTGTCAATGTCAAACGACGGGCTTGAGGGCTTTAACCCTAGCCGCTTGACGTTAGTACGAGAGCGAAGGGGTCTATCAAAGAGTGAACTGGCGCAGCTTATAGACGTTGACCTTCGGACGATTGTGGCTTATGAATCGGGAGAGTTTTGTCCTTCTCCTGAAACGCTCAAACGTCTGGAAAAAGGGTTAGGCTTTCCGGCTGCATTCTTCGGGGGCGACGATCTAGAAAAGCCCATTCCAGACGTGGCTAGTTTCCGCTCGTTATCCCGATTGAAGTCGATACGTCGTGACATGGCCTTGGCTCAAGGAGCCATCGCACTCTACTTGAACCGTTGGCTTGAATCGAAATTCGAACTGCCAAAGGCCGAATTGCCAGACCTGAGTCGAGAGAGGTCGCCAGAGGAAGCGGCCTCCGCAATGCGACAAGTTTGGGGACTAGGTGAACTCCCGATTAGGAATGTGGTGCATTTGCTCGAAGCCAAAGGGATTCGTGTGTACTCACTGGCGATTGACACCCGCGACGTCGATGCGTTCTCAATGTGGCGAGAAAACACGCCCTTCGTTTTTCTTAATAACAATAAAACCTCCGAGCGCAGTCGGTATGATACCGCGCATGAACTCGGACATTTGCTGCTCCATCGCCACGGTTCTCCGCAGGGTCGAGAGGCGGAGCGCGAGGCGGACATATTTGCTGGCGCATTCTTAATGCCAAAGGCTAGCGTTATTGCGCGCTCTCCACGTTTTCCTTCCGTGGACGATCTAGTTCGATTGAAACGAATCTGGAGCGTCTCAGTGGCTGCTCTCAATTACAGACTGCATGAGGTTGGAATGCTCTCAGAGTGGCAATACCGAACGTTGAGCGTCCAAATCTCGAAGCGAGGTTACAGAACCTACGAGCCTGACGGAGCACAACGCGAAGCGTCTCAGGTTCTTCAGGTCATGTTCGGAGAACTTTATCGCGAGGGGTTATCTAGGGCTAGCATAGCTCGGACGCTTTGCCTGCCGCAGTCAGAGTTGGAGCAGCTAATGTTTGGATTGACGATGACTAGCATTGACGGAAATAGACATGCAGGTTCACACACAAAGGAGCGTCCCAATCTATCTCTTGTCAAGGGATGAAGAAGAAAAGGACAAAAAAGTCGGAGGGCGTCTGGCTGTTGCAAAGGCCTGACTCGTAATCCGCAGACACTTACGTCGTCAGTTGGTTTTTGGTCGCCCACCTTTTTTGTTTTTGCGCATGGCAGCTATCTTGCGGAAGTAGTCAGGGCCGCGCTTCGCCGTCTTGATGCCGCCCCTTGCTCCGAGAGTGGCTGCCGGAGAGACCTCCAAAAGGTGATCGGCTAACTGAAGAGATGCGGCAAGAAGCTCATAAGCTCGCTGAGAACGTTCTTCGGGAAGAACCACTGAACGAAGAATGTCGTGCGCTTCGCTTATCATGTCGCGAAGTGCCTTCAGATCATCATTTTTTCTTGCCATAGGGCAAACGTAGCACCGCGCTAAGAACGATTGCAAACGCTCGTCGTCATCATTCGCTACATGATTGATCCGTGTGCTCACGGGATGGCAGCGCATTCCCCGGCAAGGGGCGCTGTCAGGAGCGGTGCGGTGCTGATTTCAATCTCTTGGGATGTCCCGAGCGTGCAATCTCGCCTTCGATGAGTTCCACCTGCTTCAGGCACACACCGCCCGTATCAAAGGTATTCTACTCATTCCCGCAGGTGCAGAACCAGCGGTCTTCCTTGCGGGGCGACCAGCCGCAGAGCGGGCAGCGGATGCGTGGGCCGGACGGGGCGTGACTCTTACCCTCCTCAAGCTCCTGACCCGGCACTAGGGTCGGCGTGTCGGTTTTGAGGCTCATTCATCTACCTCATGAACGGCAATTTGATTGTCCGCCGTCCTGCCGAGCGCGTTGGTACTTCCAAATCTTGTTGTCGAGACCGCTGGGCACGAGTCTTGGAAACTCTGCCCGCAGGACTGTACTTGCTTGTCGCACAAGTTGCTCCGCGTTCTCTGGCGCAACATTCCGCACGCCCAAAGCGTCTGCAACATATCGCGTTACCATTCGATCGGCCTTAACTCCGTTCTCATTGCCAGCCAAGATCAGAAAATAGGCGTAGGACAACCCACTTCCTTGCCCCGGAATAGCCTTAATCGCTCGACGCAGGTCGTTTTGGAGCCCCGCTTTGAGGACATCTGCAAAGGTCTCAATCCCGAATTGCTGGAGTGCCTTCGCGAATCTGTACGTAGCCTCGGCTTTGAGAATGCCGGACCTTGTCGAGGTTCTCTGCCGGTTTCGGAAAACTTTGTTCGCCATCTCCTCCCATCGGTTTTCGTAGGGCTCTAAGATTCGCAAGAAGTCGCTGATCGTGTGCTCTTTTGTCCTGCCTCGCCCATCTCGCTGCCAGCCATACCGCGAGCAGAAATCGGTGACCGTGCGCTCCGTTGATTCATACCGTACCCCTATCGAAAACACCGCATCAATGACGCACAACGGCACGGAGGCGTATTCGTATGCGGCATCAGTCGGCGGCGCGTTCAAGTCTGTGAGCGTGCGCCGGATGTAAGCCACGAGTCTGTCCACGTCACTCATAGGTGGAAGGGGATGATGAAGCATACTGCGACAGTGGCTAATAGGAAAAGAGTTGAGTCTGAGCCTGAGAATGCTGGGCATATCTCGAACACTCCTCGTCATCGTTCGCCACGTGGTTGATCCTCGCCCCAGCGCATCAGCGAAATTTGCCGGAATGGTTCCTTTCGGTGCTGGCGGATCACCGGGACAGGCTGAGTGGGGGCGATGTTGTAGCGAGGAGACCAATCGTCTTCTCCGGTGCTGTCGAAATATTCCTCGACAAATTGCTTACGTCGCGACAAACGGTATCGTCCGCACATGCAGAGAGATTATGGCAGAGACGGCATAGCGCTGGCGAAACCTTTTCGGTGTGTACCCTTACTGAATCAATTGATTGTGACTGGTCGAGCCATTTTCAACCGCTTGCGATGGCTGCGACGCCACTGGGTCTGCGTCGCGGATCGCGATGTAGCTCTTGTCGTGAGATTCGTAGTACAAGCCACGGTAGGTGTTGCCAAAGTTTATAGCTTGCACTGTGCGAGCATTGCTTTTCCAAAGCGCCATCAAGGCAGCACCGTCCATCGTGGTGCCACTCGCCTCAACGTCGTCGAGGGCAGGATAATTCGAATACCCACCGTAGACCTTGAACTGATCCAGTTCGGGATTGAACTGCAAAACCTTGAACCTGTAGCCCTGCTCTGCCATGCTTTCGAACGTCGCTACGACTTGTTGTGCCTCGGTCGAATCCGTCATCACTTCTGCGTAATTGTTGGACGCCATGTTGATTTCCCCTATTAGCTAATACTCCATTGCTAGAATTCTTGCCCTCTTGAGGCGCTCGATCTTGAATGCCGTCAGTAAAATGACCGAACGCTACGAATCATTGCTTCGCTCAGTTCGTCCCTGCCTTTCAGAGTGCTTGCATTTGGCACGGAAGGCCCTCCGCAAGAAAGCGAGCACGGTCGCCGTTCCATTTGTCGCGGTGGTAAGCACAAATCCCCTCGGTATCCGGGTTGCCGATCTCACCAACGAAAATGACGCCCGGTCGGTCGCACCCGTAGTAGCAGCAGTTGTTATGTTTCATGGTCTTGAAGGTCCGCCTCTCACTAAATGGCGGGGTACGCCGAGACCGGAGTCATACCGAGACGCTGCGCGATCTGTGGGTAACGAGAAAACAATCTCGAAAAATTCCGCCGCGCTCGTGCGGGCGAGCAGTTTGGGTATGCGTGCGGGTGCTGCCCGATCAGCGCCCAGCGCTTCAGTTTTCCGGCGATTAGGATTTCGCGACTTTCAGGTCGTGCGTGCATCTTTTCGATTTCCTCCAGCAAAGCTTTGCGTCTCTTTTCGTCATGATTCAAGCCTTGGCGCAGTTGAACCCGGAACCGATTTCTCCAGAAGAAATGGCAAATTTATGGCAGAGTTCGGAGACCTCGGATCGACGGGTTCACATGGTCAACTTCATCAAGAAGCGGAAGAAGTAATTCGACGACAACCAATCCTCTGTTCCGCAGAGTTACTCGCGTAATCACACCTCAGCGCCAGCAAAGAAATGTACCATCGTCCCGCCCGGTGGAATCTTAATAGGTAGGAGATGACAATGGACATTAAAAGCTTGATGGTGCGGACGGTGCGACCCGGCGTGAATTACGCGGTCATTCAACTTGCTGACAACAGCTTGCGCGAAGTATCGCGCTACGCGCTGAAGATGGACGTCAAAGAGTTTGCAATGTGCTTCGACAACATTAGCTTCGTATTCAAAAACAAGCAACAGATGCGCGAAGCTACACGTCCATACGGCAAGTTGGATTTCCAGATTGTGGCAGTTGATGCGAAATCCAAGTAATTTGTACCATCGCCTGACTTTTGACACCACAGTTATAGGAGTCTCAAATGGAAAATGAAGACGGAATGGATTTAACCAGACAACTCGCTCGGGGATCAGCATCCTTCGTGTTGAGAGTGGACAACACCCGGATTCTCGAACACCCCATCATGGACGACTTGGACTACGACCGTGCGGAAGAAGTCTATGACCAAATCGCCACAATTATCAACGACAGCGGACTTGCGAACCATGCGAAAGCTTATGTCGTGGCACAGCTTGGTATTTTTACTTTCGATACTTCAGGCGAAGACATCGACATCCCTCTGTCCGAAGACTTTGGGTGACCCGGCGCTCCTAATAAGCCAGCTTAGACTCCCGTCTTCTCTTTCTTCTTTGCTCTACCAGCCGCCGCAGCCACCTCGTCAAAGTCAGGCATCGCAAAAACTGAACAATCCTTCGTCGTCTTCAATCGACCCCGTGGTAGCGTTCCCACAGCGCTTCAGATCACATTTTTCCGTCATTGCCTCTCCTCAGAGTTCTTGCATCTGGCACGGAAGCCCGTCGGCGAGGAAGCGAGCACGGTCGGCATTCCATTTGTCGCGATGGTAGGCGCATATCCAGTCGGTCTCCGCGTTGCTGGTCGCGCCGATAAAGAGCGAGCCCGGTCGTTCGCATCGGGAGTAGCAGCAGTTGTGATGTTCCATTCTTGATGCCCCTTAGAAGACTGAGACCGCCGACAATCCCAGACGCTTTGCCAAGTCTGGATACTTTCTCTGGAGCGCCCAGAAATTCTTCCGCGCCCTCCATCGCGGAATGTGGGGCTTAATGGACGGCGTGCGAGCGATCATCAGCCAGTGCCGCATCCGTTCTGCGATCAGGTGCTCACGAATCTGTTCCCGACAATTCATTCCCTAGAATTTCTCCACGAGGGCTGTGTGCCCCGGTTTTCAGCGAAAATCGAGGCGTCGCTCACTCAAGCCAAAGGACTTGGCTTCCGGGCCACGCCGAAACTGTCTTCCTACAGTGGACTTTGGAAGTCCCCGAAATGAGATGAATGTCGAAGAAAGTCGCTGGAACGGGTGTGCCAAAGGTCGGAGCAGATCACCGCGACTCGCGATCATCGTGCTCAACAGCAGACCAAGATTCTGCACGTGGACTGCTGGACTTCTGGACTGCTGGTCTCCTGTCGGAGGGGGAGCAGACCAGAAGACCAGAAAACCAGAAAACCCTCGTATAGATATTGGTCTCTGGTACAGGCAGAGGTTTTGATTTTGCTGCTTGTTGCCCACGTACAGATAAACAAATGGAACTGCCTTCCCCCCGCCGCGCCTGCGGCGCGGCGTCGGCTGCGCCGAAAACACTGTTCTTTCATCTGTTTTCCTTTGCTCATAATCCTTCGTCCGCAGCCAAAGCAATGAGCTTCTCTTCCTTGGGTGTAGGGAAGTCCACGCCCGGAAGCGCCATCCACCAGCCTGCTCCCATCCCCACCTTACGTCCATCAATGTGACGTCCCTTGAGGTTCTCGATGGAACGCTTAACCGTGGATGAGCCATAGCCTTGCGCTTCGGCTGCGGTGTACACGTCCTTGGACTTCCGGGGTGTGTCTCCAAGGTGGGCACTCAGCCACGCATCGCACTTATCCTGCTGCCGATCTCGGTCATCCTTCTTACTGTTCTGCGCTACCAGCACGTCGTCAGCGATCAGGTCCGTGGATTCGCCCCACGCGATCTTGGCGATCTTGAGCTTTTTGCCTTTGTGTTCTACTTCCGCTGGCACCGTGCTGTACTTCATGCCAGAGGCTTCCCCGGTGTAATTCCACTTCACCATCGTGAGCAGGTGATCGTGAACGTCGTCACTGTCGGGATCGCGGGATAGCATGAACGCAGACTTCGCCGATCCCCCAACCGCCGATCCCCCGGCGATCTTTTCGATGGCGCTGTTGGTTGACCGCTTCGGCACGTGCGTGACCCCAACGAAGGCGATGCCTGTGGTCTCACAGAAGTCAATCAGCTTTTCCAGAATGGGATTGGCTTCTTCGTTCTTGTTGATGCTTTTGTTGCCGAACACGCCTGTGATGGGATCAACGATAATCATCTTGACCTGAGGATGTTTCTTCGCCAGTTCCAACAGCGTGTCCAAGTCTTCGCCTAAATCCAACGGACGTTTCTCTGGACTGTTGTCCCCCGCTATAGTGCGGAAACTCTTGCGATCCATGAAGCCAATCATCCCCGGACTTAGATCGGCACCAGCCGCCTTGAGGCGGGGGATGACCACCTTGGACAGCGAGTCCTCGCCGCAGTACATGAGCACCTTGCACTTTCCCATCGTGTTCGGCGTGCCATCCGGCCAATCCGTGCCAGTGGTAGCGCACTTGGCGATTTCAATTGTGAGTAGGGACTTGGCGTTATTCGGCTGTCCCATGATCCACGTGATCGCGCCTTCTGGAATGCGATTTGGCCACAGCCACAGCATCTCTTCCATCTCGATTGACGCCGCGTCCTTGACCACGATCTGGCGGACGATCTTGTCCTCATTCTTGCCGACATTGCCACGGTAAAGCTCGACCTCGCCGGGCTGGAGAGCAAAGTTCTTGTCGGCTATCCGCTTTTTGCATTCGTCGCAGAAGTAGGTACCCACGACCGTCTTGCCGCAGTCGCCACGGCAGTAGCCCCCGAAGTTCTCCTCTGAGATGCGCTCGCGTTCTCTCTCTTTCTTCTTTTTCTGGTCGAGTATTTTGTTCTGACGCGCATTCAGCCTAATGTTGCTGAACTCTTTCCCGGCTTTGCCGATGCCTGTGGGTGGAAGTTCGTCCGCAAGAGGGGCGCTTTCTTCAGTGCCCGCCGCCTCTGCGCCGAATATCTGGATCAGTTCTTCCGTGTCTTCATCGGCGAAAATCTTGCCGTCGTATTTCTCGTATCCCTGCCCGTAGCGGAAGCGGATCAAGTCGCCGATGGTCTTGCCGTTGCCTTCGCATGAAGTTGCCAAATCGCTAAAGCCAATGGTCTCGCCGTCGTAAAAGATGGCGCACGCCGGGTAGTCCGGCTTGCCGCCACTCGTATGAAAATCGCCCTTGTAAGGACACGACTCGAAGAAATGCTTACCGTCGTTATCGCCGATGAACGCGAATCCAAAATGATCGCAGAAGCGGTCGAAGTCGAAGTCTTCATGCACTGGCGCACCCTTGCCCCCCTGATGTCCCTTCCCCACATCACTGTGAAGTTCGATCCATTCAGCAAGCCAGTCAGGGAAGTCGGCGATGGGCGAGTCTTCAACTATCTCGTAGGTCTTGCCGTTCGCCAAGGTCGATCCTGCGCCGACTACGTACTTGTCCACGGACTGCAAGTCGAACAGCCCGGCACTGCTGCGGTTCCCCAGCCTTCGGCTCGCATCCGTCTGGCGAAAGTAGATGTGCTCCGCACCCTTGCCTGCGGACCGGACGATGAGCGTCAGGGGAAACTTCTGTCCCGTTTCATTCTCGATCTGTTCTCGCAGCCCGACGATGTCGCAGTCGAGCATCACGAAGCCATCTGGCCTGCCGACGCAGCCGACGTTGAAATTGGGATTCTCCGTTTGCCAGAGCTTGAGCTGCTCAATCTCGGTCGTCGCCTTCTTTTGCCACTCGGGCAATAGGCAGCGCTTCTCGTTCGGCTGGACGGGGATAACGGGGATGCCACGTTGGATCAGTGGCGTTGCGATTTCCAAAAACGTAGCCATCAGAGACTCGCTTCGGTCGTCGCAGGGAAATTCCTAATCGTATTTTGGAGTTTCATGCTCTTACCTTCAAAGTTGGTTTCGGGGGTGAACCCGCCATGCGTTTCGATGAAACCAACTGGGGCTGGCAGCATGAGAACCAGCCCCCCGAATCTTCTAGCGAAGACCCTCACCAATAAAGAATCCCGTAGTCAAGGGATTCTCGGCGCTGACAAGGCGCTTCCCTCCTAATACTGGCTTCTGTCCGATTCTGCTCTGAACCGTCGAAGAGGATCGCAGGGGCTTGTCAGAGGGCGACCACGTTTAGTCATTTTCGGACTAGGCAGCCCATTAAAAGAAGAAGGGCGCGGTCAGACAAACCACGCCCCGGAAGGACAACCTGTATGTGTACGTTTAATACCGCATCCGGCTGCGATTGCCGCTGCGAATGCGACATCCTGCTGCGGGAGGATCGCGACATGTGCCCCGAGCATGGCACGCGGAAGCCTCAGCCGCAGCGCCGCGTCTCGGTCGGTCGCACAAGACCGCTGTTCGACCTTCCTGCCGATACAGTGCTCGATTCACTGGAAACAAGCATCAACAAACACTACATGCTAGGCGAACTGACCAGCGAGCAGCGCCGCATCTTCACTTGGGCCATCCGCACGTGCCGCGAGATTTCGCGCACTTACGCCCTAGACTACGACGAACTATGAAGCAATTCGATTGACTTTGGTCGATTTCCGATCAAATGAAGGCGAGAACTTTACCGTGATAAAATCTGCGGCATGAAGATCAAGCTGGAGCTGACGAAGAAGCAGGTTGCCGATCTACGGACGGCGCTGGTTCACGCTATGGGCAATGAACATCAAACCTCGACAGCTTCTCCCGGCGACAGGCTTGTTAGTAACTTTGCCAAGCAGCGAGGCATCTTTCGAGCCGCTTCAATCACTTGATTAGTTTGTTCGTTGGTCATAAAAGCTGTTAAGCCGCCTTCGCCTTCTTGGTCACTTCGGCGTGCGCCATTGAGACTCCTCCGTTTGCAATCTGGAATTGATCCACTCCCAGATCAATGATCTTGCCAAGGTCGGTCTCGGTGAGGTTGATGTCTACACAGTTGATATGGTCAACCAACCAGTATGTCCAGACATCAACGCCGTCTTTGCTTTCGAAGCGCATCTGGATAGACCAGTCGTCCGCCAAGTCCCACGTCTCAACTATTCTGTCTTTTTCGTTTTGATCCCGGCACTCTTCGCAAACACCTGATCCGTCATCTTCGCCTGCCGGAATCTCTTCACCGCAGTCCACGCACTCGTTCAGTTCGATTTCTTCTTTCACTTCTTCGATCATAAAGCCTCCACTACGACCTTCCCGTACTCAACGTAACCTGTCAAGCAGAACGTAAATCGACGAAAACTAAGCCTCTGTTCCGCAGAAAGAAAATGTACCATCGTGATTGTCCACGGCTTCTAAGTGTTGAAGGTGGACAACATGGCAAGCAGACTAACAACCGAGCAAAAAGTGGCTGTCGCAGAAAACCAAAGCAAGGTGGTGCGTGCATTATTCAACACGATGCAGCCGGATCGGCGTTTCAGTATCGCGGTGGATGAGTTGCACCGCGCCGCAGAGGACAAGGGAATGACGGACGCTCAAGTCATCAGCGTCATCCGAAGTGAATGCCAGACTCGGGCTAAGATTCGTGCTGAAGTTCGAACTGAAGCAACGAAAGGGTAAGCGCACCTTATGTCTTGACTTCCGCCAAGGTGCAGGATGGCCGGCGGCGCAGTCAATGAACATAGCTTTACTCACGCTGCCATTTTGTCCCAGCACCGCCGCAATGCCGACACGGATTGGTCGGGGCACGCTTAGTGCTTCTTCTCATTTTTCTCCGACAGCGCTTGAGGACGCCGCCCCGTTTCTGCCAGTCGTCGCAGGGATGACTGGATCACGGGAGCTATCCGCAACCCAACCTAATACGGAGGCTGAACGTCCTTTTGCAAGGTCGATTTCTTTAGGCTTCTAGCGAGAAGCAGACGTCGGGTTGACTGCCGTCCTCTGCGGCCTCTTCAGTGCGTTCCCCGCCAACCTCGACGCGGCGTTCGCGACTCAGTCGCTCCAGTCTTCGATTTGCATATTCGACGTAAGCGTTGTCGATGTCGAAGCCCAACCCCGTCATTCCTAACTTCTCGCAGGCGATCAGCGTCGTCCCTGAACCAACGAATGGGTCGATCACAAGTGATCCTTTTGGCACGCCCGACGACTGGATGCACCGCTCCGGCAAGGCTATGGGAAAAACCGCAGGATGTTTTGGCCTCTCCTTGATCTTGTTGGCTGTCACATACGGGATGAACCATAGAGTGTCCTCCAGAAAAGGCGACGACCCCTTCAACGGAACCATCCCCGACTTGGTTAGGTGGAAGATATGCTCATGCGCATTGTTCTCGAACCTGTTGCTGTTTACTGGCTTAAAGTGGCCATAGGTCACGTCATCGATCGCAATGCTCTTCGCCCAGACGATCGCGTTCTGAACGACGAATCCTGCCGCCAACGCCTGCCGCATCACACGCTCATATATCAGCGGATTCGTAGGTATACCCCCGACCTGAAGAAAGAACTGTCCATCGTCGACGAGGACGCGCTTGATCCTCACGAAGACCGACTGCATCCACTCCAGATAATCGTCTCTGTTGTCGTCGTGAGTGCCGTATTTAATGCCAATGTTGTATGGCGGCGACGTGACAACGCACGCAACAGATTTTTCAGGCAGGGAGTCGAGTCCGGTCACGCAGTCAATGCAAACAGCTTTACTTATTACCTGCTCTCGTGTAGTTGCTTCAGTTGCATCAGAAGCAGAGATTTGTTTTTGCTTTTCTTCTTCCGCCATAGTGGCCTGCCGAGCACGAAACGCCCTGACAGCATCTCGGTACTGCTTCTCTTGTCCGTATCGGTTGCACACACCAACGCCGAATTTCCGCATCGCTTCGGTCGTGTAACGGAACAGGATGCTGATTCGGTAGTCGTAGCCGTTGGGACTGAACTGCTCGTCTTTTGACGCCGGATACATGCTGTGCATGACTTTGTTCCCAGTGAAGACCAGCAGGTCACCATGGCGCATCAGTATGCGGCTTTCCGGGGAATGGTCTTCTACTTTTCTGTTCTGTTGCTTCCCGCTTGGCGACTTGCTGTTGCCGTCGTCGCCGACTTGGAATGTGCGTTCCTGTCCGACAGTGATCATCGGAACGCACATGCCGCGTGGATCGTAATGGGGAAAGACGGGATGCTCTGGCTCGAACCGATGCACTTGCACGAAGTTCACCGGATACTGGGTTTTCTCACTGACTCGGTCTGCAAGACGCCGCAGGAAGTCGGGGATCACAGGAATCTCCGTGGGGATTGGGCCGCCCCGGTCATATGAGACTCCGTAGGTGAGTTGCGCTCTGCCGTCGTCCTTAATCGTCCATTCCTGCTTCAGAATCATGTCGTACAATTCGTCGGCTTCTTCCTTCGTGAGGAACGACGGGTTGTGCTCGTAAGCTTTCCGTGCAGGCGCTTTTCTCTTGCGTGCAACAGCGGGTCTGTTAGGAGCCGCAGTGATGGACTGCGACTCTGTGGTCGTTGCTTTTGCGCCTGCCGCAACCGAAGTTTCCCCCTTCGGCGCGTTCGCTAACTCCAGCCAGATTCTCGCGTGACAGCGATCCGCTTCATGCGGTCTGCACCAGCACAACAAATCTTTGCCTCTAAGCGCCATCACCTGTCCGGCGAACGCAGCGTCCTTCATCTTCTCTTCGGCGTAGGCGCGGAACTCTTCCGGGGACAGGTAGGGATTACCAAACGGACTCGCTGCCCGTATTAGCTTGCCTCTTCGATCCTTGACTTCGCGACCGACATAGACTGCGTCTGCCGGATATTTCTTCCCGGCGTGGCAGTCCCATATTCGCGGTCGGTGCGGGGAGAGCGCTTTGCAGTTGACGGCGTAACGAACCGACTTGCATCCCGGCACCCTGAGCACGGCGTGTTCGTGCGTGTCGTTCGCCTCGGACGACAACGTGATAAGGCTTCCCGGTTTGACGATGAACTTGAACACTTGCTTGGTCTCGATGTCACGCAAGCCGAACAGGCGTTCAGCGCCAGTGGAAACTATCCAAATCGTGGCGTCATGTCCCCGATCCTCGCGGTGCTGGTGCCACCCCATGTAGTCCGTGCCATCCACATAGCGCACCACCGAGGCGTAATTGACCTTCTTGCCGCTGTAGGCGGACAGCTTGGCGAGTAGTGTCTTGATAGCGTCCGGTGCCTCCGACAGAGGACGCACTTCCGTGTTGTATGGTCTGCCGCCGCTTTCCCCGAAGGCGATCACGGCGTATCGTTTTTCGAGTTTCCACGGCGTCTTCTGCCGCACGAAGTCCAGCTTGGCGCAGGCGTCAAGCAGTTCGGCGGTCTCTTCCCGCGTGTAGAAGTCTTCCTCGTAGGTAAACGGCGAGTTAATGAATGGTTCGGTCATGATCTCTCTCCTCGCCTTCAGTAACTCAAGTTCCTTGATCCGATTTGTTACGTCCTGTGTCATATTTTTCTCCCGGTGAATGTTGCGGGACGCAGTTGCCCGCGTCCCGGTTGGTGCTATACTGCTGCTGCATTTTGCCGTTCTACAGCTACAGCGGGAATCGCAGGCGTATGAACCTGCGATTCCTTTCTTGTTTTGAACGCCGCCTTGCTTTCCATTTTCATCGGACGACCGATTAGCTTGCCGAGAAGCGTCCGCACCTTGATGGCTAATTCCCCCTGTTGTAGTTGCTTGGCTACCTCAGTGAGGACGGATACCGTCTCGGTCTTCAAGTCGCCGTCAAGGTCGGGATATTCGACGTTTGACTTGACGACTTTCAGTGCTTCGGTCGGCACTTTGTCCTGCGTGATGCGTGAGGGATTGTCTACAAGGTCATGCAGCTTATCCTTGGCAGGCAAGCTGCGCTGAAGTCCCTTCACGGCTTCCTCGACGTTGCCGCCGACCTTCACCGCTTCTACGACTTCGTATGCGACGAGTGCGCTGTCAACAAGCTTGCGCTTCTCGCTTGCGGTGAGAAGCAGCGGCGCTTCATACATGGAACACGTTTTCCTGTGTCCCGTTTCTTTGCCGCACTCTTTGCATCCTTTGACCTCGCCTGACAGCGTCTCAATCTTCCGCTGCACGGTGCGAAGACAATACTTGTAGTCGTATTCCTTCTGGAACCATGCGTAATACTCTTCCCAGCCTTTTAGGCCGGCTTCCTTCCGCAGCGCAGCCTTGTTTGCGCCGCGCTGCGAGAGGATAGCCTGCACCTTCGCCAAGGCGAGGAGGGTGTCAGCTTGGCTAGACATAGCGGCGTCCGCGCCAGCTTTCACTTCTGCGTGCGCTGCGTCGTATGCCGTCTTCATGTCTTTTGCGGTCTGGAAGTCTGGTGCCTCATATCCAAGGCTTTCAATCTTCCCGACGAACGCCAATGCCTGCGTTTGAACTGGCGACATTTTGTCGCCAGTTTTGTTGGTTGAGGACGGCGCGTCCGTCCCCTTGGCTTGCGAGTTGTCAACACCTTTGCGTTTTGCCATGCTTCCCCCAAAAACAAAAAAGGCGGTCACGAAGTAACAGGTGGTATGCGGGACGGCGTCTCGCCGTATCCCTGCACCTGATCCTTCGCGACCGCCTCGGTTTTTTCTCCGTTGGTCTACGACTCGATAATCTGAGTCGGGATGCTTCTACTTCACCGACGCAGTCCGAACATCGGACACTTTAGTTCTTTCTCGCGTGGCTGGGATTCCATCCCCTTACCGCGTGTCCAAAACCAGCAGTATTGAAAACCAGTCTTGTTGTCGCGCATAACTTTGATGCCGAGCACAAGCGGAAAGCTTCGCAAACGCCGCACCGGACGGGGCTTTTAGCGCGGGAAGCCAGTTTGATGGTTTTCGACGTGCCGTTATTTTGTAACTTGAGGGCTTAGAACGTCGAGTTGCATTTCATCCCGCACCCGGATCATTCTCTGTACCATCCGCTCATTGGAGGTCATCAAAGCGATATAGAGAGACGTGTGACGGTTCACAACCAACATTTGGGAAAGAAAGTGAACGGTCTACGTGGAGAACAAAAACCGGCAATATTTCTCGGCGGTCGCAACTCGATTAAAAGCGGAAGGGTCGCGCACGCCAGTGCAACGACAGCCCCCAGCACCACTTCTTTGCGCCAAGTGCGGAGTGCCTACGCAGCAAGAATATTTCGTCGATGCAGCTCGTGCAGCCGCTTTCCTATGCTGTTCCCGAAAGCATCTGCTGCACCTAGCTCGCACCGGACAAATCCCCGCCTATCCGATGGGCGGTCAGTCCCGCAAGTCGTGGCTGTTCCGCCTTTCAGAATTGACAGCCTTCGTGTTGCAGTCTGCCAGCAATAGCTCCAAAATGGCAGCAGGGCGGTCTTCGGAAACGGAGACCAGATGAGTTACCAACACGGATGTTTAAGGCAGGTCGAAAGAAAGGAGGGGCTGGTTTGGTATTTGCGATACCGCACCATGAAGGATGGGAAGCGAGTCGAGAACACCAAGCGCGTCGGCCCCGCAAGTGAACTGAGAACCGAGTCTGACGCGTGGAAGAAGGTTGACGAGATGGGGATTCGATCCGAGATTAACAAAGACAGCCCCGATGCAGGCACGTTCGGCGTGCTTGCGCTGCGCTATCTCGGTGCGGAGACCCGTGACGATGCCGCCGTCTATTACGTTAAGAAGGTGATGATCCCGGCATGGGGAAACGCCATTGCCGACGACATCAAACGCAAGGACGTGCGGGAGTGGCTGAAAACTCTCGACTATAGCGGCCCGACAATCGGGAAGATCAAAGGCATCATGCACGCCGTCTACGAATACGGTCTGTTCGAGGAACTCTGCTCCTCGAATCCGTGTAGCGGTTGGCGTCTGAAGGGTGTGAAGTCCGGCTACAAGGCGATCATCGTCACTCCCCAGCAGACGCTCACGATCCTGAAGTCTATGACCGATTTGCTGCATTTCACTCTGGTGTTTACCGTGGCGGCGACAGCACTTCGTGCAAGCGAAGTGATGTCACTGCGGTGGTCGGACATCATGTGGAAGGAAAACCGTATCCGAGTCAACAAGCGATGGCGGAAAGGCAGGGACGGCGAGCCGAAAACGGCGGCGTCGGACTCTACAGTTGCACTCGGGTCGATACTTACCCAGTACCTTCGCGTTTGGAGAAAAGCGAGCGCCTACACAGGTGACGGCGATTTCGTTTTTCCCTCAAGGACGAAGAACGGTTCAGTCCCAATCTGCGCGTCGGTGTTCGATAGGAGCTACTTGCGGAAAGCTGCTATCGCGGCTGGCGTAAGAATCCCAGAAGGACACCGCTTCGGACTTCACAACCTGCGCCACAGCCTCAGCAATTGGCTGGTGAATCAGGGGAAGGTTGATCCGAAGACCGTGCAGGAAATGCTGCGGCACGCGAAGGTGCAGACTACGCTCGACCTCTACACCCAAGGCGACAACGACAACAAAATCAGTGCGCAGGATCGGTTCTGTGGATTGATTGTGGATCAGCAAGCAACTTCGGTAAATGCGTAAACCATTCAAAAGAATGGCGGGGACGACGGGACTCGAACCCGCGGCCTCTGCCGTGACAGGGCAGCGTTCTAACCAACTGAACTACGTCCCCACTCGCCAAATCAACAACTTCCGAAAAC
>Ga0182015_10000721_pt1 | contig 46357 bp, 38 predicted proteins | sample 712P3MmetaG_FD_120478 | JGI IMG/M metagenome (GOLD analysis project Ga0182015, IMG submission 120478) | Permafrost microbial communities from Stordalen Mire, Sweden - 712P3M metaG | ecosystem: Environmental > Terrestrial > Soil > Wetlands > Permafrost | place: Sweden: Stordalen | collected...
AGTAATTTCGAAACCCTGATCGCCTCGATACACGTAAACCACGTCGCGCTTCTTCGTGAGTTCGACGCGCTCCTTGTCGGGAAATTTATAGAACCGCCAGAACAAAACTCCAACGCCTTCCGATTGCCCCAGATGAAAACTGTAAGTGCGGCCTTCCTGGCTGACGTCTTGAACATTGAGGTACGCATTTCCGCCCAGAGCGTCAATCATCCGATCAACAAGAGCTTTTGCCTTATGAGCGTTTTCTTGATCAATGGGGACGGATTGCGGCGCTGGCGCGGGGGCGTTTGCCTGTCCGAATACCAGTGCGGTGAAAATAATCAGAAATAAAAAATGCTTCATGCTTCTCTTCAATTAGACGCGGTCACACCCATTGTAGCTGCCCGCCGTATGTGTCGGTCGGAATGGAAAACGCGCGTTTCGCCGTTAGCCGGGCGAGGACGCCCGGTCTCCACGACCATCTTGCGGCCTTATCCGGCGAGGACGGCGCCGCCGTTAACGTTGAAAACTTCTCCGGTGATGAAACCGGCCGCGGGCGTACACAGGAACAGAATCGGCGCAGCGATTTCCTCTGGCTTGCCTACGCGTCCTAAAGGAATGGTTGCGAAAATTGCGGCCCGGATCTTCGGATCATTCAGCGCGGCCGCGGACATATCGGTATCAACCCAGCCGGGCGCCACGCAATTCACATAAATGCCATCGCGCGCCAGTTCGGTAGAGAGACCCTTGACCATGGCGATCAGCGCACCTTTGGTCGCCGCGTAATCGCAATGAAAAGCTTCGCCGCGCTGTCCAGCGGTAGAACTCACGAGCACAATGTGTCCTGCGACGTCTCCCGATTTCTTCCGCTGCTTCATCTGCGCGACGGAATACTTGATAAGCGCGAACACGCTGTCCAGATTGATCGCCTCCGTTGAGCGCCACTGCGCATCGTCCATCTGATCGATAGGAACGTCCGCGCCACGCCACACGCCGTGATTGGCGACAAGAATGTCTAGCCGTCCGAAACGGGCCACAGCGCTAGCGACCAGATCACGAGCTGTCTCTGTGCCGGATAGATTGCAGGCGACCGCTGCACAATTATCGGCGCCAAGTTCTTTGACCAATTGATCAGCCTGTTGCCTGGACTTCTCGTAGCTGAAAAATACATGCGCGCCCGCTGCCACAAACATTCGCACCGCAGCCGCACCAATCCCACGCGAGCCCCCCGAGATGAGAGCAACTTTGCCGGCGAGAGAGAGACGCATGTTAGATAGTTTCCAGCTTAAGATCGCAGCTTGCAAGTCAGGAATGAGGAGAGGCGGGTCAGTTTTTTCTTGATTCTTGTGCCGCCGTCTTTCCGAAGCCCCGCGCTTTCACCAGCGGGGCGAGGAATCTCGCGTAAACAGTCTCCAAGCTGCGAGATAATGCTGAATTAGAGAATTTAAAAAAAAGCGTTGGATTTGCTCAATTCGAAAAACTCGACTGACTCCGCTCGGTTTTCAGTTGCCGCAACAGAACCCGCACCAGCATGCCGTCGTAACGAATCCCGCTTAAGCGCTCAAGTTCAGCCAAGGCCTGCGAACTGCTTTTGGCGGAAGCAAACGAGCGCTCCGTGGTCATATTGACGTATGCGTCGGCAATCGCCAGAATTCGCGACCACAAGGGGATTTGCTCGCCTTGAAGGCCCGTCGGATAACCGGTTCCATCAAAAGACTCGTGGTGATGCTCCACGGCTTTCTGCAACATTTCGCTGGCCGGTTGGGTGCCAACGATCTCGCCTCCTACCTGGGCATGCGCTTTTACAAGAGTAAATTCTTCTTCGCTCAACGGACCCGCCTTGTCGAGAATACGTTCGGATATAAAGATCTTTCCCACATCGTGCACGCGAGCCGCATAAACCAGATCGTCGATTTCCTCCACAGGCAATCCCAGGGCCTTTCCTATCAGCTCGGAGTAGCGAGCCACCGATTCGCCGTGTCCGGCCGCATTCAGTTCACGTGACTCAGCGGCACGGGACAGCGCCTCGATCGCCTCCCGTAATATCTGTATGCTGCCGGCCTCGTCCTGACTTTCCTCAATCAGTTTTCTCAGCGTCGCGAGCAGTTCATCAAGATGCTCAGGTCCGGTGTGCTGGCGGTGCAGAAAACCTTCAATATAGCCAGAAATAAGCTGTCGCTGAACCGCCGCGCTCTCGCTATCCTCAGATTCACTAGCGCTAGAAACGCGATCGCCGCCCGCACGCTTGGAGACGTACATACCCGCGTCTGCCACACGAATGATCTCTTCCGCAGTAAACCCGTGCACCGGGAAACTGGCCACGCCGAAACTCCCCGTGATGGAATGTTCTTGCAGCATGGGATCAGTCGACAACCAGAGGCGCAGACGCTCAGCCAGCACCTGCGCCTGTTCCACCCCGGTTTCGGGCATGAGGATGATAAATTCGTCGCCACCGTAACGCGCTACCACATTCGACTGGCGGCATTTCTGTTCCAGCAAGCGTCCTACCCGCGCCAAAACCAGATCGCCTTCAAGATGCCCCAGCGTATCGTTCACTTCCTTGAACTTATCCAGATCGACCAGCACCACCGAGAACGGCCTGCCGGAGCGGGAAGCGCGCTTCCACTCCGAACTGAGAGCTTCCCAGAAGAACCGGCGCGTCTTGATTCCGGTAAGACCATCGGTAATCGATTGCTGTTGCAGCTTTTGAAATACGAACGAATTATGCAAGGCCGTAGCCAGCAGGTCGGCCAGTGTATTCATAATTAGAACATCTTCCGGCGAGAACGCATCCTCATTACGGCTCTCCACGTTGAGCACGCCCAGTAGAGTTTCGCCGTAAGTAATGGGAATACATAGTACCGCCCGGGAATCAGGCAATACGCCTTGAATGTTCGCTTCGCCCGTAGTTTGCACCAAGGCACTCTCGCCGCTTCGAGCCGCGCGTCCAAGAATTCCAACGCCGAGCGGGATGCGCATACCCAACGCTTTCGCCGTGCTGCCGGCTTCCGCTTTAATTTCGATGTCTTTGCGGATGTAGTCAAAAATGCCAATGCCGATGTGATCAAAGCGGAAGTTTTTCTGAATATGACCGACGATTTCGAGCAGCATCTGCTCCGCGTCTTCACTGGAGATGGCGGTCTTAGAGATGCTGTTGAGAAAAGCGAACTGTCGCGCGCGGCGCTGCTCTTCGGCGAAGAGCCGCGCATTCTCCACCGCCACAGAAACCTGACCTGCAGCTGTTTGCATTACTTCGAGGTCGCGTTGTTCGTAGACATATTCGCGGTCCACACTCATCACCGCCATAACTCCGGCGGGTTTGCCGCCCTGCAGAATGGGCGCACCGCAGAAACATTTGGAAGCTCGCGGCGGAACGTAAGTAGTGCCCAGACGTTCGCGCGCCTTCTCCAGATCGGCGCGAATCAGCAGCGGCTGCCCGTTGCGAATAATGTATTCGGTCAGGCCGTTGTCCACCTTGCGAGAGCGTTTGGGCTTGACCTGGCCTTTTTCCACTTCGAGCTCAAAGCGGATACGCTCGCCTTCCAGAAACGCAACGTAAAAATCCGACGTGTCAAATATCTGTGACAGCTCTTTGTAAACCGTGCGCAGGATTTCGTCCTGGTCGAGACGCGAGCTGATGGCTTGTCCAATCTGAGTCAGCAGTTCATATTCCTTGGTGCGGCGTTGGGCATCGTGCATCACCACATAATTTTCCAGGGTAAGCCCAATCTGCAAAGCCAGCCCAATCAGCAGACGCAGGTTTGAGGATCCGAACACACGACGCTCAGCATGGGGAAAAATGATCACCCCGAAGTTGTGCTCGCGGGTCTGCAGGCTGACAGCGGTAATGTTCTTTATGTGTTCTTCGGCCATCACCTGGCGAAACTGTTCAAACCGCGCGCCGGGAAATGCCGGCAACGGCTCGGACATTTCAGCGATATTATGGAAGGTCGCGAAACCGCCACGCCGGTAAGCCAGTTCGGCGATGTATTCTCCGGCGCCCCTTTTTTCCATCTTGCTGACAAACTCTGGCGAAAATCCCCGCTGCACCGAAGGCAGAACCGCACGCCAGCGCTCGGAGATGTAGATCATCGCCCGTCCTGTCGGCAATGGAGCCACAAGCCGGTCCAGAATATTTTGCACGCTGGGCTTCAGTTCGTCCGCTGAAAGCAGCCGCATGGGATCGACGCCCAAAGTGGAGAAAGCCAGCGCATTTTCCTGCACCGCGTTGCGCTCATTCTCAAACAAAACCATTACCATCGCAATCCCCAGCAGCATCTGCGGGATCGGTCCGAGAAAATGCCCGGCCACGCCGAACATGGCCAGAAACGGATTGTGCAGCTCCCCGAAAACCATCAGCACAGCCCACAACGCCAGTGAAACCGCCAGAAAGGTGAAGGCCAATGAATTCTTGCGATGCGCGTAGCGATAGAAATAAAAAGAGCAATACAAAAGGACGACACCCAGTCCGATATCCAACGGCAGATGTGGATTCGAAAGGCTCTCAGGCTGAAACACGCCACCGACTCTAAGATTCCATATAGCCAGCCCGATGCCCCCCACACCAACCGCGACGTCATACCATCGCCAGCGGAATTTCTGCCGCCCCATTAATCTGGTCGAGACGAAGATGCAGAGCGCCATCGCCGTCAGCAGCAACGAACTGAAAAATGAAACTAACGCCGAGGGCGGCCGGAACACAACCCACGAGTCCGTGGCATAGTGCAGTGCGTAAGCTGCCCATCCAAGCTGCCACGCGCGGAAGTATTGATGGCGGCTTTGCTCGTACAGGTAGGTGAAAAGCAGCAGGAGCAGCAGGGCAACCAAGCCCGGGCCCATCACTACCGAGATTGGAATGGTATCCATCGCGCTGGAAGAGAGCTTTTTTACTGCAACTGCCTACAAGCAAGACCGGTGAGCTTCCAATCCTTTCATACGGTCTTGGACAAAACAACAATATTTAGATGAAGCTATGTCGGTTTGAATCGCCTCAAAGTAACTACTAATTGGTTACCTCCGGAACTTGACGCCACAGCCTTACTGTCTCGCTCCTGCGGTCTCTATCTCAGATGAGTTATATTGTTGATTCCAGCATGTTCTGGCCCGTTGAAAGCTGGGCCGGCCTCAAAGACGGTATGAGTACTCTTAACCCCCAGACCGAAACCGCGGCCAACGCGCCTGCCGAATCGCGGCCTTCGAACTTTATCCGCGACATTATTCTGGATGATCTGAAGACCAATAAATATGGTGGCCGGGTGCAGACCCGCTTTCCTCCTGAACCCAATGGATGTCTGCACATCGGTCACGCCAAAGCCATCTGCCTCGATTTCGGTTTGGCTGCCGAGTTCGGCGGACATACCAATCTGCGTTTCGACGACACCAATCCCGAGAAAGAAGATGTGGAGTACGTCGACTCGATCATGGAAGACGTTAAATGGTTGGGCTTCCAATGGGACGGTCTTTTTTACGCCTCCGACTACTTCGACCAGCTTTACAAATGGGCCGTGCAACTCGTAAAGGCAGGAAAAGCCTATGTCGACGATTTAAGCGCCGACGAAATTCGCCAGTATCGCGGCACCCTAACCGAACCCGGCAAAGACAGCCCGTATCGCAATCGTTCGGCGGAAGAAAATCTCGCTCTCTTCGAACGCATGCGCGCAGCCGAGTTTCCCGACGGGTCGCGAACTCTGCGCGCCAAAATCGACATGGCCTCGCCGAACTTCAATTTGCGCGACCCGGTCATGTATCGCATTCTTCACGCCGACCATCATCGCACCGGCAGCAAATGGTCCATCTACCCCATGTATGATTTTGCTCATGGGCAGTCTGATTCGCTTGAGCGAGTTACGCATTCCATGTGTACGCTTGAGTTCGAAGACCATCGTCCGCTTTATAGTTGGTTCATAAGAGAGCTGGGCATTTTCCCTTCGCAGCAAATCGAGTTCGACCGGCTCAACTTGACCTACACAATATTGAGCAAGCGCAAGCTGCTGCAGTTGGTGCGCGAAGCCCGCGTCAGCGGCTGGGACGATCCCCGCATGCCCACGCTTTCCGGCATTCGCCGCCGCGGATACACTCCCGAAGCCATTCGCAATTTTTGCAACGCTATTGGCGTGTCCAAGACGACCGGATCGATCGAACTGGCGATGCTGGAGCACTTCGTTCGCGAAGACCTCAACAAACGGGCTCCGCGTGCCATGGCCGTGCTTCGCCCGCTGAAAGTTGTGATCGACAATTATCCGGAGAATCAAACCGAAGAAATGGACGCGGTGAATAATCCCGAAGATGCGAACGCGGGCTCACGCAAGGTACCGTTTTCGCGAGTGCTATACATTGAGCAGGATGACTTCCGCGAGGTTCCTCCGCCGAAATATTTTCGCCTGTCGCCGGGCCGCGAGGTTCGCTTGCGTTACGGCTACTTCATCACTTGCAAGAGCGTGGTGAACAATGACAAAGGCGAGGTGGTCGAGGTTCACTGCACTTATGATCCCGAAACCCGCGGCGGAAACAGTCCTCCGGATGGGCGCAAGGTGAAGTCTACGATTCACTGGGTCTCGGCGGCGCATGCGGTGAACGCTGAAGTGCGAATTTATGAGAATCTTTTCAGCAAAGAAGATCCCAATCAAACCGCCGAGGGCGAGGACTTCACTGCGAATCTGAATCCGAATTCGCTCGAAGTTCTGACTGATGCCAGGCTGGAGCCTTCTCTCGCCAATGCCGCGTCCGGTAGCCGCTATCAGTTCGAGCGTTTGGGATATTTCTGCGTCGATCCCGACTCAACGCCGGGGAAGCCAGTCTTCAATCGCACGGTCGCGCTGAAAGACACCTGGGCTCGGATCGTGAAGAGAAAATAGTCTGTGTAGAGCGGGCACTCCTGCCCGCTGCCTTTCGCTACATCTGCTTGCAGCCAGGACATGTTTTACCCGACGAAGGGCAGTAATTGCATGGCGGCGATGTGACAATGCCGTCTTTGGGTTCGCCGTCGCGGCGGCACGCCATGAGAAACCAGGCTTCGCGGAATTGCTCATATTTTCTGCCATAGGTTCCATAGTTCGCCGGAGTGTCTGGAAGGAAGGCCAATGAGGTGGAGGGAGTAAAAGCGAGAACCGGGATAATGTACCAGACGTCGACGGGCACGATGTACACGGCAAGCATATCGATTTGCTTTGCGGTGTATGCCTTTTGCTTTGGTTTCGTGTTCGACAGATGGGAGACATTCACTCGGTAAGCGCATCCGGTTTTGTACGAACCGGACTTCACCTGCACCCGCCACAGCCGACTACCTGAATCCACAATGAAATCGTAGGGCTCGCTGTCGCCGTAGGGTTTGGTTACGGCGAAGCCCATGCTTGCGGCCTTGGAGAGAAAGGCAACTTCGATGATTTCTCCGCGCCACTTGACGTTGCGCACAAACGGCTTTTTGGGTTTCTCCGTCGGGGTAGAGACTTTGATTTGAGGTTTTCGTTTCATGGCCAATGAAAAAGCGCAGGCGTTGGCCTGCGCACGATTCTCCTTTTTCTGATGTCATCCTGGAGGCGAAGCGAAGGATCTATTCAGCTTCTTCGAGAGGATGTTGCGAGACTCAAAAGAAAAAGGCGCAAGCTATAGAGCCTGCGCCTTGGTTTATTCCTAGTTATAGTATGGCATACTCGATATAGCTAACCCGCCAATTTTAAAAATTTATTTTCTGGTTAGAATGAGCGGCTTAGCGGGAAATCGATGCTGGAGGGGGCTTGACAAGATTTCGTTCGCGGGCGACTTTTCAGGGTTTTAATCGCCTGGCACACCTTTGCGTTTTTTGGAAAGGTGGGTAACGCATGCGGCCTGTGTCGGGACTTTGGTCTTGGTCTCTGGGCCAATGGTTGATTGCTACAGCTCTTCCCGAGGCCCCTGCTTCAAAGAAGGCTGTGACGCGGACCCCACGTTTACAGAGAACTCCCCTTATAAACTTTTCCTCCAGAGGGTGAGTGCGTTCACTAGCGAGTCTTCGAGCCATACCCGGAAACGTCGCTCGATATTCGGATAGGGTTCGGCATAGTTCACTTGAAAAGGCTCTTCGGAGGCGCTCTCTATACCCGCGCCTACAAAAATCGTCTGGATGCCGATCAGCCCGCGAAATTTCGATCCGATCGCGTGGGCCTCAACGTGTACGTACCAGTCTCGTTCCCCAGAAATCGAGAGCGTTTGGTTCCTGGCGTAGTTCTCTCTGTTTGGCGCATATGGCAACTTGATTCCTATGGAGAAAGGCGCGCCGCTTGAGCTGGATGTGAAACTAACGCCGGCCGTCTTTCCGATTTCCGCTTTTAGGGATGTGATTATTTCTGCCAGGCGCTTTTCTGCTACTTGCATTAAACGGTCTGCATTATCCTTGGCCTTTAGCCAGACGCTTGGATCTAACCCCTTGGCAGGGCCTGCCATGACGCGTTTGAGTGCAGCTATGGCTTCATCAACTGTATGGACCTGCTGTACATCGGCAGCGGCCTGCGTCGCCTGGAACAGAGCTCGCTTCTGCACATCAACGAAAAGCGAGACAAGCGATCGCAGCTCACCCTCATCCGCCACTTCAAGCGCGTCGATGTACCGCACGCGATCATCTCGTGTCACCACAATCGGAAACCAGCCCTCTTTTATGAAGCTCAAGCTCGCCAACGCACGCGCTACCCGGCCGTTCCCGTCCTGATAAGGGTGAATTTGTGCGAACCGATGATGCATCCAAGCGGCTTCAATCTCAATCGGAACCCCACTCGTCTTGTGCTGCTCGTGCATCGTTAGCAGGCGATCCATCTCCGACTCGACGTGCTCTGTGGGGCAGTATTCGTGTATGGTCCCATTCTCACGCTTGGGATTGTTTGGCCGTTCTTTGTATCGCCCCTTGATTAGCCGAACGTTAGATAGATTGCCGAATTGGTCCATAGCCACGGTGGACTCCTGATGCCGCAACAACGCGGCATGCAGTTCGTGGATGTAGCTCTTAGAGAGAGGGCGGTCGCCTTTGACGAACTGGAACAAACCCTCGAGGACCTCAAGATGATCCCTGATAATTTCGGCCACTAGTTCCGGCGGTTTTTCGCCAGGAGCGGACGGAATCAGATCGGCATTGATGCCCCTTTCGATCAACGTTTGGGTGATCCCGCGGTCGATGTTGTAAACCCCCTCAATCTGCCCCGTCTCGATCGACCATTCTCTACCCAGGCGCTCGCTGAACTGTCCCAGAACGCCGCTGTTCTGCAGGTCCGCGCGCTGGTCGTTCCAGAATTGGAGGAGCGGGGAGAGCTCTCCATCCGTCAAAGCGTTCGAGTCTTGCGGCAAGTCTTGGATCGGTTCCCACTTATTGGCCATCAGATGTCTCCGTTCTAAGGGTAACGACCCTCGCGAACTCCAAGCATTTATCAGCGCAACCGTGTGTGCTGTCTGGTTTCTTATCGGTCGCACCCAACTTTTCACGAATTCCTGCAGCCTCAGCGTGCCGCATCACCGCCAAGAACGCAAGTGGCGAGAAAAAAGTGCGACTTGGGCATAAGGAATAAGGTGGTGCTCTCTGGCCTTCCCGGTTTGGCGGAGTTACAGTACAGCGCGACTGCGAAGCCTTTCTATTTTGATCGCCTCGCCGGAATAGGTTGCGAATAGCGTAAACAGATGGACGAGCGGGCCCGCTCATCCGGTTTGAGTGGGGATGTTCACACGTCACCGACTTAGTCCGGCGAGCAAAACTGGATTGTCCTCATGCCGTGGGGGACTGACGCGTTTTAATCACAGTGGGCAGCGTCATTTCGTCACTTTTTGCTGTTTGGCGCCCCAGGTTTGCGTCGGTTTTTGACGCTAAACTGGATCCGCCGCAAGCCGACGCGGCTCCCAGGTTACCGTCCAAAAAACGGGCGGGAACCTGGGGCACCGTGTTTACCACGTCCACAACGCATCGTGCCAGCACCCACCCTTTTCGCAAAGAACGCGAAAAAGGGTGGGGCACCCTCAGTCCAGCGAGGCCACGCATTCATGGTTTTTTAATTTTTACTTTTTTGGTGCTTTCGCTCGGCTCGCCGCAGGCGCTTTCTTTTCCGATTTGGTCTGATTGTATTCAATGGCGGCGCGGATGAGATTTTTTAGTCCGCGCTCATTGATCTTGTCGCCCTCGAACAAATCAATCGCTCGCCACATGTTGCCTCCGAGGCCCGCGTTGAAGACCTTGTCAGGATCGGGGAGGCTGGCGCCGTGGGCAAAGGTGAGCTTCACTTTGTCTTTGTGGGCGTTGCCGACCGCGATGATTCCGTCGCGCGACCAGACTGGACTTCCCATCCACTTCCATTCTTCGACGATCTCCGGATCAGCTTCGTGAATGACTTCGCGCACCTTCGCGAGCGTCTTCCCGCGCCAGTCGTCGCCAAGTTTCTTGATCATCTCGTCGATTAATGCAGAGGCAGGTTCCGCGGGGACGGGTCGTTTCATGTGCACCTCAACTCTCGCACCTAATTTAACTCCCAAGTCTCAACCTCTTAGATTTTGACTTTATCTTGGCGTTTAGTGCAAGGCAAATGGACGCAGGCTTCACAGTTCCCACCCTCTGAAAATCGCAGAGGGTGGGGCATCCACTTTTGAGTTGGGGTCGAGAAAAGTCAAAAGCAAGGCAACCTCTGCAAGTGGAAGCCTCTTCCGGTTCGATAGCAGTTCGGGGATGTTGGCAACGCGTCTTTAACGACGAAATGCAGTGTAATAGACTACGAGCGCGATAAGAACAATTACGCCCAGCAGAACAATCGCGAAAATAATTGCCAGAGGCCAGAAAACCCAAGACCATGATTGTCTTTTTCTGATGTGCTGTATGGCGTTGTACAGTGAGAAGGCTGTAGCAATTGCGCCAAGCGGAGTAAGAGCGAAGGCGGGCATAAAGGCATCCAGCTCCGGTCCCCTACATCCATCGCGAAGACAATAAATAGAAGGCAACAGAATCGACAAGATGTAAAGGATGGCAATAAAATACGAAATTGCGAGGCCAAGTTTGCGTAACATAAACCTATCCTCAAGTCTTATTGTCGTTGGCGTGTAGATAGTCACGTTAGCACAGGGGCGCTTCATCTTTGCGTAACGGCTCGCTAAGTGCGCCGCTTGGTGCCCCAGGTTCGCGTCGGTTTTTGACGCTAACCTGGGTCAGCACATACCGACGCGGGTCCCAGGTTACCGCCCCAAAAACCGGTGCGGGGACCTGGGGCACCGGACATTTTGCGACACTCCCATGAGCAACCTCAGGAGAGTTAAAGATGTTTCATCCAACGACGGTAGAGATTGAAAATAGGAAAAGCATGGGCCGCGGTAAGCCGAAAGGCTCGATTCTCCCCTTATACCCGCAGTTAATCGCCGCACTCGCGTCCATTCTGCTGTCGGTTCCTGTCGTTACCGCTCAAGGTGCTGCATCCCCGACTTTCCGCGTCCTCCACAGTTTCACCGGTGGCAAGGACGGGTCCATGCCATATGCAGGCCTAATCATCGATAAGAGCGGGAACCTGTATGGCACCGCCTTCCTTGGAGGAAGAGGAACATGTCCACCACAAAACATCGGCTGTGGCACGGTTTTTGAGATGACGCCCTCGGGGTCTGGCTGGATTTTTAAGACGCTATATGCTTTCCGCGGAGGCAATGACGGCGCTGCTCCTGATGACACACTAACGTTTGGGACAAACGGCAGCCTTTACGGAACGACGAATCAAGGAGGCAACCAGGCATGCCCAAGTGGGTGTGGCGTGGTTTTTAGGTTGAGGCCTCCAACCACAGCTTGCGAAACTGAATCCTGCTCCTGGAGTGAGAGCGTACTGTACCGGTTCAAAGGAGGTAACGATGGGTTTTACCCGTATAGCAACGTTACCTTCGACAATGCGGGCGATTTGTATGGCACAACTGAACAGGGTGGTTCCCAGGGTCCGGGGACTGTTTGGAAGCTAACGCCGTCGAATGGCGCTTGGAAGGAAACCGTCCTCTATAATTTCCCATCCCAAGGCCCCGCCAATCCGTACAGCGGCGTGATCTTCGGCAAGGACGGCAACCTCTACGGCACCGCGGCATCCGGGGACGGCGCGGTCTATCAGTTGAGCCGGTCGACTGGTGGGTGGACGGAAAAGACCATTTACACGTTTCAGGGCAACGGAGATGGATGCGAGAGCGACGCCGGCCTCATCTTAGGGAAATTGGATAATTTTATTGGCGCTACTGCTTTTTGCGGTCCTAAGGGCGAAGGCACGGCCTACAGTCTTAGGCCATCGAAGGGTCACTGGACTCTAACAACGCTGTACGGCTTTCCTGGGCCAGGTTTGGGTCCATATGCCCAACTCAGCATGGACGCCGCTGGAAACCTTTATGGCACAACCCAGGGTCTTGGCGGTGCTTACGGAAGTGTCTTCAAGCTCACTCACTCAAGCAGTGGTTGGAAGGAAGTCGTGCTGCACACCTTCACTGGTGGCCGCGACGGTGGCACTCCATACAGCACGATAGTGTTCGACCCACACGGGAACCTATACGGCACTGCAAGCATCGGGGGGGCCTTCAACGATGGGGTAGTGTTCGAGATTACGCCCTGATTAGCCTTGATGGCTACCTCAAGCCCTCCACTAAATAAAGATCAGGTTCGCTGCGCGTCTGGTTAGGAAGATCTCTTCGAAATAAGTCGTCGAAGGACGTGGCCTTTCCACATCCACAATCCCGAGAGGACCATTGCAGGAACGAAGACATACCGAGTTTTGGGGGCGTAGTCTGGCAGTTTTTCAAACGGACTATAGATGTAACCGAGTATCGGAATGCTAAAGACGAGGTGAATCCAGCGAAAAATCGAACGCTTGGTGGCTTCTTTCATGATTAATTTGTGCTCCTTCGTCGCGCTTCGATGTTGCGAACGAAGACCGCATGCGCGCTCAATCCATCCCGATTCACGACTTTTGAGGCGCCTGAAGCGGCCAGTTGGGACTCTCGATACCGAACTGCTTGGCGTACTCCGCGTGCAGCCGCTGCCAGCCGGGGAACTTCATGGCCTCGGGGCCGGCGATGCGGCCGATGGGAGTTCCGCTGAGCAGGTGATCCAGAACATCGAAACAAATGTGCCACCCGGCAGCACCCATGGCGATGAAGCGGTGACCGATGTTGGTCCACAGCGTCAGGCGCGTGCCGCTGCCAAAGGCTTCGAGTTGCCAGCGCATGTCGTGGTCACCCCAGTTGTATTCAAGCACCTTGGGAGCGTCGGCTCGCGTCACTTTTGTTTCGGAAACCTGCGGCCTGGGCGCTGCCACCGTGGTGAGCTTCACCGTGGTTCCAACCGTACCCAGGCTCCCGTCGGCTATAAAGGGAGCCCACTCGCGCAGATGCGCCGGGTCGGTGAGCGCCTGCCAGACTTTTTCCGGCGAGTGGCGCAGTTCGCGGACAAGAATGAGCGTCCACTTGTCTTCATTGTTACCGTTTTGTCCTCGGTCTTTTTGTATCCGTGCCCCGCTCGCCGGACCCGGTGTGTACTGCTCGCGATCGATCATTTTCTTTTCCTTAACGGCCATCCTTAATAGTGTGTCAACTGGGTGAGCTGAATGAGGTTGCCGCAGGTGTCGTTCAGCATCGCAATGGTCGAGCCTGTTACGTCGGTGGGCGGCATGGTGAACTCGACGCCGCGGGCCTTGATGCGCTCGTAGTCGCCCTTGACGTCGTCGGTGAAAAACATGGCCGCGGGCTGGCGCTGTTGAAAGATCGCCTGCTGATAGGCTTTGGCCGCGGGGTTATTGTTCAGCGCCAACTGCAGCTCAGTGCCGTCCGGCTCCTCGGGCGAGGCCACGGTCAGCCAGCGAAATGGACCCTGAGTGAAATCGGCCTTCTTGGTAAAGCCCAGTGTCTCCGTATAGAAGCGCAGGGCCTTGTCCTGGTCGTCCACGTATACCGTGGTCAGTTTAATTTTCATTTCGTTTCTCCTTTTTCACGTTCGCGGTTTGGGCCGCGTCGCCTTTTCCTTAGTCTTTCTTTTCGCCAGTGTTTTCTGATCCATGCGGTCATGATCCATCCGATCAAGGTGGCGTGCGAGAGCATCTACGTGAGCGGACCAGAACCGACGGAACTGAGCCAGCCAGGCATCCACCTCCTGAAAGGGTTCAGGTTTCAGCCGGTAGAGACGGCGCTGTGCGTCCACCGTGGAATCCACGAAACCGGCCTCCCGCAGCACACGCAGGTGCTTTGACACGGTTGGCTGCGGCATACGAAGCTGACGCTCGATCTCTCCCACCGACTGTTGCGACGAGACCAGGAGGCTCAATATGGCGCGGCGGTTGGGCTCGGCAATGATTTCGAAGACGGATTCCACTCTCTTTGTATACTCCACAGAGAATATACGTGTCAAGGCATATAACTGCACGGTCTTAATAAAAGTGGTGCGCATACCAACTGCTGTCAGGACTTTGATATTGGCCTTTTACCCCGTGATTGATTGCAACAGCTCATGTCCGACTTCGTTCGAATGGCTCAAAATTCTTGAATGGCGGACATATTTCCGATTGCAACCGCCTGCGCTGTTTCCACATCACACAGGAGCGTTCTTATACACAGGAACTTCATCGTATGAATGGCTCTGCGAGATGTGCTGGTACTCCTGATCTCATATCAAATTCACATTCTTGCTGGCGGTCTGCGATCTGCAGGTTCCTCTGCAAATCAATCTGGAGGAATTAAACATGAAAGCTCCTTTTCTTATCGGTCGTTTGCTGTTCGCAGGATTATTTATCAGTAGCGGGATCAACCACATAAAGAAACGCAAAGAGATGGCGGAATACGCGGGCACAAAAGGCGTTCCCAAACCGGAGTTGGCGGTAACCCTGTCCGCTGTACCGCTGCTCCTAGGAGGCGCGAGTCTGGCGCTCGGCGTCAAACCTAAGTTGGGAGCCATGGCTATCGTCGGTTTCCTGGCCGGAGTTTCTCCAGTGATGCATGATTTTTGGCGTAACGAGAATCCCCAGGAACGGCAAACCGACATGATTATGTTCATGAAGAATATGGCGCTGGCGGGTGCAGCGTTGGCTCTCGCGGGGGTGGAAGAGCCGTGGGAAGCGAGCGTTCCAATGGGTAAACCGACCCTCGCCGCCAAGCTGAGATCGGTGCGTCGTAGACTCGCGGTATAGCCCGCGGCTTTGCCTGAGAACTCGGAGCGCGACCTAACGGTTTGGCTGAAGCTAATGCCTGAAATACGATTTACAGGGTATGCAGATACGCCAGTAGGTCGTTAATCTGCTGCTGGTTGAGGACTTGAGCGTAGCCGGGCATTTTGTTCCGGCCAAGGCGAACCACGTCGGTGACGCGGTCGTCATTTGCAGGCATGCCGCTCATGGGAAGATATTGCCTGCGGAATACGCCTTTCATGCTGGGGCCTTGCCGGCCACGCGAAGAGTATGGCGCATGGCAACGGTCGCAATAGTTATCGTATATCCGTCGCCCGGCGATCTGCTGCGGATTGAGTCCGAGTTCGGCGTCGCTCTTGCGGCGCTGCACGTCACAGCCAGAGAACAAACTCGCCACAGAGACACAGAGACACAGAGCGAACAGTTTTAGGTTTGTAATTTTTTGTTTTCGCCTGATAAGAATGCGAGATTGCTCCATTCATTCGTTAACAACCGTTACAATAATAAAGCAAAGTCATGCCCAGCGCGGGAAAGCCAGTGACGGCAAAAACAATTCTGCTGAAACGAGTATACGAACTGCCTGCGCCGTCGGATGGAACTCGCGTGCTGGTTGACCGCCTCTGGCCCCGCGGCCTTAGTAAAGACAGCGCGGCAGTGGACCAGTGGCTGCGCGATTTAGCACCTTCCGACGCTCTGCGAAAATGGTTTCATGCTCATACCGAAGCCTGGCCACTTTTCCGCAGGCGTTATCTGAAGGAGTTGGCGCAACCAGACTCCGCCGCGGCGCTCAAGCAACTCTACGATCTAGCGAACCGCCGAAAGAAGCTGACCTTACTTTTCGCCTCTAAGAATGAAAAGCAAAACAATGCGGTCGTTCTGAAGGATCTTTTGGAAGGAATGCGCAAACCCCCGACTGGCAGCGGACCAGGCGGAGTGCGCGCAGTTCGTGATCGTCAGGCGAAACAAATGCCGAAGTGAAGGCTATTTTTTGCCATCATTCACGATGGCCTCCACGACGCTGTCGATCGCATCGAGAACGCGTTTGTTGGGCAAATTGAAATTGTTGGTGAGGATGGAAAACGCGACCTGCTGACCGCGAGCAGTTGTCGCATATCCGGACAGCGCCTTCACACCACCGAGTGAGCCAGTCTTAGCGTAGATGTGGGTCCGCGGATCCAGATGGGGAAAACGATCGGCTAGTGAGCCATCGGCGCCGGCAACCGGCAGAGTTTCGCGAAAGCTTGCGCCCCACGCCTGGTTCGACGCGTAGCGCAACAGTTGCACAACCGCGTGCGGAGTAACCAAATTCTGCCGCGAGAGCCCGGAGCCGTCGTAGAAAAGGTATTGGTCACTCGGCACGTCCGCCTGATTCAGAAAACCACGCAGCACTTCCAGTCCACCTTCAACCGTGCCTGCAGCTCCCTTCTCACGTCCCAAGAGGCGCAGTAGAATTTCCGCGTGCAGATTCTGGCTGACCTTGTTGATCACACGCACATCTTCGAGCAAAGGTTTGGATTGATAACTGGCAAGCACGAGAGGCTGATTCGGCAAGGTGCGGGAAGGTTCATCGCCACCGCGAGCCGGAGCTGTCGCAGTGACGGTAAGCGTGGAAAGACTCGCCAACTCGGTGTGGCGCGTGCGTTGGCTGCCGTAGATAACGATGCCGCGATTTTCCAGCAATTGATGAAAGAGCGCGGCAGCGAATTCCGCAGGGTCTTCAATGGCTAGCGCTTCGTTCGCTCCGGCATCATCGAGCGGCACGTTGCCCCACAGAGTAAGCAACGTAGATCCCGGTTCGCGATTGATGAAAATCTTCCGGCCCGTTCCCGCGGGCGTGGTGATGATGCGATTGTCGATACGGTAGTAATCGGCGAACGGTGTAATGCTGACGAAGGCGCGCTCCCCGGCGCGTTCCGCGGGGAGAATGTTCACGAACACAACATTGTCGTTGATGGTCAGCGCAGAAACCGGCGCACCATCGGCGAGAACGAGATCGTCCTGGCTCCAACCTTCTCCATAGCGCTCGAAGGCGAAGTACGAGTCGTCGGCGATGATGTTGCCGTCAATGTATTTCACTCCTTTCTGCACCAATGCGTCGGCAAGTTGCTCCAGCACCTGAATCGGATGATCATTGCGCGCAGTGCGCAAGTTATAAGGCAATTCGCGGCCGGAAAGATTGGGGTCGCCGCGGCCGACTAATACCAGATCGCCGCTGAGGCGTCCGTATTTGTCGAGTATTCCGGTGGTTTCGACCGTGGTGCGCGAACTGTAGGTAGGACCAATCAAGGCCAGAGCGGCGGCGGTGGTAAATAGCTTGGTGTTGGAAGCGGGAGTAAACAGCTTGTCAGCATTTTTGGCATAAATGGTTTTCCCGTTATCCAGCGACACCACTTCGATACCCCAAAATCCACGGACGAGATCCGGAGCCGAGAGGATTGTCTCGATATTCCTGACTACGGGATTATGGGGGGCAGCATGGAGTTGCGCCGCCAGCAAAAGGCAGAAAACAGCCGCGAAATGCACGCGTTTTCGATGCATCCCGGCAACGATTGTAGCACCGTGGCATGCGCGCGAGATGCGAACATGCCACAAGTTTACCTCCTGCTCTGCTTCAGGGCATCCGACGATTGCTTTGCGATCAGTAAACTCGGGTCAAGTTTTAATGCTTGATCATAAGCGCCGCGGGCTTCATCGAGTTTGCCGACCTCTTGCAGAAGTATTCCGAGCTGTAGATAGTGCGGAGCCGATGGTGAGTCAGCTACATCCTGAGAAACGCGATCAATCATGCCGGAAGCCTGTGCCGGGTCGGCCTGCAACGCCAAGCGGTAGTTGTCGTGTACTTTTGCGAAGTCCCCGAGTTCATCGTAAATGGCGGCAATGCTTTCGTAGCAGCGTGCCTGTATCACAGGATTCGAACTGACTTTAATGGTGAACTGGTACTGCGCAATCGCATCGGTGAGACGGTCCGATTCGACCAGAGCGGCGGCGAGGTTCACATGACGGAAGGGATCTCTGGGATTAAGGCGGGCTGCTTCTTCAAATCCCGCTAACGCCTCCTGCGGACGGCCCAGTTGCATCAGCGCTTTACTCAAGCTCTCGTCGGCAACCACGTTATGTTTTGTAACCGCCACGGTGTGCGACCAAAGATCGTAGTCGCTGCGCCAGAATGCAATTTGACGCCAGGTCAACAAAGACAAAACAGCAAGGACCACCGCGGCAATCGCTGTACGTAATTGAAGATTGATGTGAAGTCGACCGGCTGCGTCAGCCGCGCCCCAAACCACCATCACAGAAATTCCGATCAAAGGAATGTAAGCGTAGCGGTCGGCCATAGCTTGATCGCCTACCTGAACGACTCCGATGACAGGTACCAGGGTTCCGATATACCACAGCCAACCGGTCGCGAGATATGGGCGGGTCCGCCGCAGTTTCCAAACGAGAACGCTGACAACTAACAGGAAGAGCAATGCCAGTCCGACGAGCCAAACGGGGCGGCCATCTCGTGGATACGGATATAAGAACGCCAGCCGCATCGGCCAAAATGCTTTGCATACGTAGGCAGCGTAGGAGTAAAGCGCGTTCGCGAACCTTCCTCCGAATGGATATATCTCGAACGATTGAATAGCGTGAGTTCGCTGGGCGACAATGGTGATAGCCGCGCTGCCGGCGCAAAGAGCCAACAATGGCAGCTTCTCCAGAACGAGGCGCGAGAATTGAAATTGAGGTACAGGAAGAACTTTTTCGACAGCGCCATCCTCGACGCGAGTCTTCTGACGGTTCTTAGGAGCCTTCAACGTTGGTGCAGATTTTGCGTCCCACCCCCGAATTCTTTCGAGTGGCCAGTAGTCGAGCAGGAGCAGCACGAAGGGGAGCGTGATCACCATGGGCTTGGCGGCCAGCCCCAGCGCAAATAACGCGACTAGGGCGAGATAGCGCTTCAGTTCCGGCTTTCGCGCGTACCAGACGTAGGCGGCTAGAGTCAGCAGAAAAAACAGCGTGCTCAAAACATTCTTGCGCTCGGCGATCCAGGCGACCGATTCCACGTTGAGAGGATGCAGCGCGAACAATGCGGCAACCAGCAAGCTGCGGCCTCGCGCTTCGGTGGTGCGAAACAACAAGAGGAAAAGCAGCACAACGTTGAGCGCGTGCAGAAGAATATTGGTTGCGTGATGGCCCGCCGGATTCAAACCGTAAAGCTCGTAATCCAGCGCGTGTGACAGCCAAGTGAGAGGATGCCAGTTCTCCGCTGTCGTAGCCGTCAAAGCCCAGGTAAATGTCCGCCATGTTATTCCGGCTTGCACGTGAAGATTTTCGGTTACGTAATTTTGATCGTCCACGTGCATGAAAGGATTGCGGGCGGCCCGGCTGTAAACGGCCAACGTCGCGAGCGCCAGGCAGACGCAAGCCGCCAGCACAAAATTACGACGTTTTGCGTCCATGGGAACGCGTGGTTGTAGCATCGGCGTAATCCGCGGACTTCTGACCGGAGACGGAGAAAGTTTCATCGGGATGAGCTGTTGCGCCCGCGAGATACCCTGCTTAGGGGGTTTTTATCATTATGTTTTCGTCCGAAGCCAGCGCGTGCAAGTAATCCCCAGCCGCGGTTAAGCCCGGATCCAGCTTGAGAGCTCGCTCATAGGCCGCGGCGGCCTCTGATTTCCTGCCGGTTTTCTGCAGCAGAATTCCCAGCTGCACATAGCGAGCAGCAGATGGCTGAGCCGCGACGCTCTGCGTGAGCCACTGAATCATAGTCGCGCTGCTTTGCGGATTCACCTGCAAAGCTTGCTCATAACTTTCGCCAACCTTCGGATAGTTACCCAGTGCATCGTAAACAGCCGCGAGACTGTCGTAAAGATGGGACTGCATGGCAGGATCCGAGGTTAAGGAAATAGCAGTATCGTACTCAGGAATCGCATCCTGCAGACGGTCAAGGTGCACCAGGCTGATGGCGAGATTCGCGTGCCTGACCGGGTCCCGCGGAAGTAGCTGCGCTGATTTCTGCAGCAGCGGCAATGCCTCATCATCCCGTCCCATCTTATTCAGTGCGTCCCCAAGGTTGCTGATCGCTAACGGATTGTCTGGCGCCACTTCCAGATCGTGCGACCATAGATCGTAACCGCTACGCCAATAGCTGATCTGGCGCCAGGTGAGGAACGAAAACACCGCCAGAATGACAACTGCTGTAGCTGCGCCAAATTGAAGATTAATGTGGACGCGACCGGCCCAGTCAGCGGCGGCCCAAATAACCATTACGAAAATGCCAAGAACCGGGATGTAGGCATAACGGTCGGCCATGGCTTGATCGCCCACTTGCACCAGCCCAATCACCGGCACGAGAGTACCGAGATACCAAAGCCAGCCGGTTACAAGGTAACGGCGGGTAAAGCGTTCCTTCCATACTAGAGTGCTGGTAGCCACGAGGAACAATCCCGCCAGTCCGACTTTCCACACAGCAAAACCTTGTCTCGCATAAGGATAAAAAGGTGCGAGGTGCAGGGGAAAAAATGTTTTCCACGCGTACATGGCATAGGCATACGTCGCGTTTTCCAATCGTATGTCCATCGGAAATCTTTCCAGGCTCCGGATAGACACGGTTCGCTGCGCGATGACGGTAAGAATGGCGCTGCCTAGGCACAAAACTAGCAGCGGCAATTTTTCCTGGATAAGCCGGGAGAGAGACGCCTGAGCAAATACGGGTTCCGGCTCAGGCCCTCGACTGCGAATTCGCGCCGCGCCCCGCTCCCTGCCGTCCGTTACTGCCGGGGTGGGCCACCCTTTGATTCTTTGTAACGGCCAAAAATCCAGCAAGAGGAGCACAAACGGGAGTGTAATAACCATGGGCTTGGCAGCTAACCCAAGGATAAAAAATAGCACCAGCGCGAAGTATCGTCCGGGCTTGGGATGGCGTGCATACCATCCGTAGGCGCCAAGCGCCAGCAGAAAAAACAGAGTGCTCAAAACGTTCTTGCGCTCCGCCACCCAAGCGACCGATTCCACATTAAGCGGATGGACGGCAAACAATGCCGCCACCAGCAAACTGCGCCACTTTGCTCCCGTTGCCCGCAGCAGCAACAAGAACAAAATCACAACGTTCAGCGTGTGAAAAAAAACATTCGTGAGGTGAGGGCCGGCTGGATTTGCTCCATACAACTGACAATCCAGCGCGTGGGAAAGCCAGGTGAGAGGATGCCAGTTTTGCGCGTAACCCGCATTAAAGGACCAGATAAAGGTCTGCCAGGTGAGCCCAGCCTGAATGTGTTCATTCTGCGTGACGTAGTATTGATCGTCAAAATCGACGAAGGGATGGTGCGCGACTGGACTATAGATAATCCAAGTCCCGAGCGCCAGAACCAGGCAAAAGAAAACTACGAAATAGTTCTGCCTCTGTCGAATCGAGTGGTCAACACCATACCTCTTTGATGACAGGAAGGGAGTATGCAGTACTTGTTTCTGCGGCATCTCGGATGCGCCTACTTGATCGCGGCTCCGGTGGGATTGGCCTTTTCGCCGGTGGGCCCAAAATATGCATCATTGAACTGTGGGTTCACCGCGCCGTTTACGGATTCCATTGTCTCCTTCATAAATTTAGCGGCAATGCGCTTCTTGGCGTCCTCGGGCTTCATGGTTTCTTTGGAAACCAGCTTAAAAATATGCCATGCCTCCGGCCCCGAGAGGACTTCCGAGACTTGCCCCGGCTGCAAGGCAAAAATTTCGTTTCCAAATTGGCCAAGCCCGGCCCGAGTGTTGGCGCCCATGTCCGTATCGGGAGCGTCTTCGGGATCGCCCGCGAATGTGTAAGCTTCAGTCTCCAACTTTTCAAAATCATCGCCAGCCACGGCGCGGGCGCGAATTTTATCTGCTTCCGCTTTCAGCGCCGCGGCATCGGCGGGGGTGTCCGACTTCCCGGCAGGGGCTGCTCCGGTTGCGTCTTGCTCCGGCGGATGCTTCTGCTTAGGCACCGAAATTTGCAACACCGACGCCAACTCGAATTCTTCGGGATGTTGCTTGAAATACTGATCGAATGCCGCGTCCGCTTTGGCATTCGCCTTCTGCTGCATCTGGTTGGTAAAGGTACGAGCCAGCACCTGCAGCAAAGTGAACTGGAAAACTTCTTCAAATTTCGGTTCTTTATCCAGGCCAAGGTCTCGAGCTTTTTGAGCGTATACCAACTGTGTGGAGTAAAAATGGGCGAGTTGAATGGTGTTGGGGGGCTCCTGCTTCGGCGCGACTACGCGAGCCAGCTTTTCGTATTGAGCGCGAGTGATAACGGTTTCGCACTCACGATTCGCTGCCGCCGATTTATTAGACTCCGTCGAAGGTTTGACTTTGGAATCGGACGAGCCTGCAGTTTTGGAGGTTGTGCCGGATTTCGTTGACGAAAGATCATCGCTGCAAAGGCCCGCAATCTTGATCACAGCAGCGTCTGGCGGCACCAGCGAACTGGAAGCTGGCGGGACTTTATCTTTTGGCTCGGGATTCGTAATTGTCGTCTGTGCATCCGCACAGAGGCACATTGATGCCATAGACAGGAACAGCAGGAAAATCAGACACCAGCGCATTGAAAATACTACCTCCAAAAGAGACATAAAATGCTAACACAGTGGGACCACCTCTTTGACTGCTTAAGGGCGTGGATAAAAAAAAGGCCGCTAATTATAGCGGCCCAATCAAAACTAGGCTAACGGACTACAGAGCTCGAATTTTAAATGCCGGAGCTATGGAGCCCGTGGCGTTTAACCAGGTAATATCCGAGCCGGTGCAGGCACCTGCATCCTGGAACCAGAAAGGACTCGTGGTATCGCTGTTGGAAAGCATCCAGAGCATGGTTGCGTCCGAGGTCGGTTCAGTCTCACACAAGAAGTAGGTGGTGCCCTTCACCACTTTCACTCTTCCGTGGTACCTTACTACTCTAACCGTTGGATAATCCGGAATTGTGCCGCCCTGTACCAGAGCCGCCAATTGAGTAGTTGGACCGCCAGTTGCCGTGCCATTTAACAGGTAAGCGGATATTTCAGCTGATTCGCTCGTATAGTTGGTGTTAGGCGTTAAAGCAAATCGAAATGTTAACGTCTGTGTGGGGGTAAAACCAACTGCGAGCGTCTGACCGACCCCTTCGCCGGTTAATCCGGAGACGTAGTATCCGCTGGCGGTATCGTAGCTGCTGCAGCCAGTGCCACAATTGCTGAAAATGTCGTGCGGTGGCAGTACCGCCCGCGTATGCAAACCTTTCACCCCAGCGACTCCGTGATTTACGTAATTCTCTTGTGCAACCGCTCCCGAGACCAGCAATATCAGTCCCAGACCCAAAAGACAAATGCTAAAAATCTTCTTCACTGTAGTCCTCCTGAGTTTCATTTATTGGGTGTAATTCCGCATCCCGCGCCAGGATGGAGGAAACACCTTCGAAGGAGCATCCTCCTTCCCAAATATCAAGTCAAGCGAAATCCCGCTTCCAGCACGGATTTCACAAGGGCATTGCAGATTTTTGCCGCTTTTGTGCAGGTTTATTTCGCGTCAATGAAAATTCTGTTTGTCGCTCGCTCGGACGCGGGGATGGAGTAAAGTTTAACCAAGGGACTCACTTATCTCCGCAGGAAAAAAGCAGGCCGCCAGTTGGCGGCCTGCTCTAACGAGACCTTAATGCGAACGCTCAAATGCTAACTAGTTAATCTGAGCTGCGGGAGCGGTGTCGCCCGTCGCGTTCACCCAGGTAAGACCCTTCGCGGTGCAGGAATTGCTGTCCTGGAACCAGAAAGGACTCGTGGTGTCGCTATTGGAAAGCATCCACAGCATTACCACGTCGGAAGTCGGTTCGGTCTCGCACAAGAAGTAGGTCTTCTTCGCCTTGAACGTGACTGCCTTCGAGGACGTGTATTTCACCACTTTAATCGTCGGGTAATCGGGGATGGTACCTTTGTACGCCAACTTGGAGACTTCCGTGGTTGGACCCCCGGTCGCCGTGCCGTTCAACAGGTACGCAGAGATTTTGCCACCTTTTACGCTGGTGTAATTCGTATTCGGTGACAGCGCGAAGGTAAACTTTGCCGCCTTCTTTATGGTGAAACCAATCGCCAGTGTCTGACCGGGGCCGTCTGCGGCGGCGGTGCCAGCAACGTAGTACCCATCGCCGGTGTCATAGCTGGTGCAATTGGTGCCGCAATTGGTGAAAATCGCAGCCGGCGGCAGTACGGCATGGCCGTTCAAACCACGCACGCCAGCGACGCCGTGATTAACATAGTTTTCTTGTGCGGCCGCTAGGGAAACGACCAGCAGTGCCAATCCCAAGCCCAAAAAACAATTACGAAGCATCTTCACTATAGTCCTCCTGAGTTTTGTTACTACAAGGGTGTCGGCCTGATCGTGCCATCCAAATCGATACAGCCCGCGGAAGAGAATCCTATCCTGACTGCAGTCAAAGTCAAGTGAAATCCGGCTCTAGACGCGGTTTTTGTCATGATTTGTAAAACAGTTGCAGATAGATGCGCCCATTATGCAAAGCATTTCGCAGATCCGTTTCAGCATAGGGACTAATGACCTACAGCAGCAGCCAGATGCGCTGGCATGTATCTACTGTTTTTCTCGCCCGAGAGCGTTCAAAGATTTTTTCGCCTCCGCCAGCGTCGGGTCAAGTTCTAACGCCTGTTGGTAGGCCGCACGGGCTTCGGACAATCTGCCAGCCGCTTCCAAGAACATTCCCAAACTAAGATAGCCCCCAACGGAGGGATTGGCAGCAAAGGCTCGGGATAGGTTTCGAATCATGTCTTCGCTCAATTGCGGATCGGTTATCAGCGCCTCGTGGTAGCTTTCGCGAACTTTGGAGTATTCCCCCAGCTCGCCTTGTAGAATCGCGAGGCTTTCGTAGGAGCGAGCCTGTTTTTCGGGGTTTGTAGTCAACTGAATGGCGGCCTCATACTCGGCGACGGCATCTTGTAAGCGTCCGCACTCGGCGAGGTCTTCGGCTAGATCAATGCGTCGATCTGGATCCTTCGACTGCATTCTCACCGCATTCTGGAAGTGGGGCAAGGCATCTTCAGACCGGCCCAGCGAGTGCAGCGCATCCGCTAGATCGCTTTCGGCCACCGGATTAGGTCCAGTCACAGCCAGAGTGTGCGACCACACGTTGTAGTTGCTGCGCCAATAGCCCTGCTGTCGCCATGTGAGGAATGAAAGAATTGCCACTAGGATTGCGGCGAGGCCTGCACTTAATGGGGCGCTCATCTTCATCCGTTCAGCCACATCTGAGAAACCCCACACGGCCATCACGAAGATTCCGATTAGCGGAAGGTAGGCGTAGCGGTCAGCCATCGCTTGATCGCCCACCTGGATGATTCCGATCACGGGAACCAGCGTGACCAGATACCACAGCCAGCCCATCAGCAAGTAGGGCTGCTTAAAGCGCCGGTTCCACGCCAGCGCGCTCACCAGCAGTAAGAACAGAACGGCTAATCCAAGTTGCCAGAAAGCCACTGGGTGCAGCGGATAGTACAGCGCAAAACGCGCCGGCCAGAATGCTCTCCAGACATACATTGCGTAGGAATAAATTGCATTTTCGATGCGAAGCGGCAGCGGAATTTTTTCCAGCGAACGAACGGCTCCTCCGCGACTTTGCGCGATCACGGTCACAATTGCACTGACCAGGCAAAACGCGAGCAAAGGCAGCTTTTCCAAGATCAGGTGACGAAGCGGAGCTTGCGACACGGAGGAGCGGGTCGTCTCAGCCGCCCTGCGAGATGAGGATTTGCGACGCTTCGGGATTCGCTCGAGTTGCGCTTGCGCTGGAACCAGTTCGCGAATTCTCTGCAGCGGCCAGAAGTCGAGCAAGAGAAGAACCAAGGGCAATGTAATCACCATGGGTTTTGAAGCCAGGCCCAGGGCGAAGAAGAACGCCAAAAGCAAATATCTTTTGACGCCCGGCTTGATTGCATACCAGCCGTAAGCACCAATAGCGAGCAGGAAGAACATGGTGCTCAAAAGATTCTTGCGCTCTGCGATCCAAACCACGGACTCGACGTTGAAAGGATGTAAGGCGAAGACTGTGGCAACCAACAGGCTGCGCCCCAGACTCTCCGTTGCCCACAGCAGCAACAGGAAAAGAAGCACTGCGTTCACACAACCAAATAGCAAGTTGGTGAGGTGGTGACCTCCAGCGTTCAAGCCGTAGAATTGCCAGTCGACAACGTGCGACAGCCATGTCAGGGGATGCCAGTTATACGCATCGGTGGCAGTCCATGCCCACCTCAAAGTCTTCCACGACAGCCCTGCCTGAACATGAGGATTTCGGGTCACGTACTCCTGATCGTCGTAGTTGAGGAACGGGTATTGTCGGATTGGGCTGTAGACCGCGCCTGTGACCGCGACCAAAAATAGGCAGGAAACCACCGTGTAGGATAGGCGTTTTTCTCTCATCCGAACTCTGCTCACAAAGGGGATTCTGAGGTCCGTCTCGCCTTATGGAGTTTTCGAAGTGTCCGCTTCCTTGCGCCCGGCGGCAGGGGACGCAACGAAGTATTGCTGGTTGAATTGGGTTTGAACCATGTCGCGCAAGGCGTGCATGGAATCTCTCATTCGCAGCCACCCGTACAACTTTTTTCGCTCAGCCGGCGGAACGGTGTGCTTCTCTACACACTTGAAAATCAGGTACTCATGACTATCTTCGGTCACGGCTGATACTTGGCCGGGCTGCAAATCGAGAATGAGCTTGCGATATTCCTGCGGAACTTCTTCCGGAATCGGGGTTCCCAGTTCGACGTCCGGAACAGAGGAGTTGTGGGCCTCCCTGTACGCCGTTGCCTCCAGCTTTTCCACGTTTGCACCGGCCGCCGCTTCTTTTTGAATTTTCAGCGCCACGCTATGCATTTCCTCCGTCTCCGCTGGATCTGCTTTGACGGACTCATCATTTTCACCCTTGTGTTTCGGTACGGAAATCTGTTGCAAGTGCATCCGCACGAATCTCTCGGGATGTTCCTGGAAATACTTCTCAACGTCTGCGTCGGTAATATCATCGGCCTGGTGCTGCATGTGTATCATTGCAAATTGGAAGAGAGCCTGCACGTAGTTATAGCGTAGTTTGTCTAGCAGAGCGGCATCCTTTTCGCCACCCATCTCGCGGGCTTTCTCGGCAAACAACATCATGTCCGCATATTGCTTGGCAAATTTGGGGGGAGGACCGGGAATGACTTTTCCTCCCGTCGCGGTAAGCAACTGCTCATACTGCTGGCGGGTGACGACGGTCTTACAGCCAGGATCAATGCCCTTTTCTGAATTCGATGCGGTGGATCCTGAGTTCAGGAGTGATGCTAAATTACCGCTCACCAGGTCGTTGGCGCAGAGGCCGTTGATGACGATTACCGGCGTGTCAGGTGAGATTTGAGCTTCTTCCGGCGTTGATGCTTGCCCGCTCTTCTGGCCATTCTGTGCGGGAAAGGCAGCCTTCCATGGCGAGATCAAAAGGAAAAGAAGAAATAGCCACATCCCATAGCGCATTCGCGTTACATGCCTCCCCGAAAGATAAAAGTAAGTTCACAATCCTAGCACAAGCAGATGCCTCGCCCCGTGGCATGAAGGTAGCCTGACACTGCGTTGATGCCTGACCAGCGAGGAGAATTCTTCGAAAACAATCTGGCTCCGAGTTAAAATGAGTGACTTTTGGGGGACGCCATCAAGAACGACGTAAGCGGATCGGCAACAGCCCACTGGGAAGGTAGCAACGCACTCGTATGACACCACCAGACGCCTCGCTCAGATCGACGAACATACAGACTTTGAGGCGTTCCCAGATCGCTGACTATTTAGGGAGTCGGTGGAACTGGATCAATCTAATTATAGGCTTTGTGGCCATTACAGGGGTTTTTTGCTGGCTGCAGTTTGCGACCGCAGGTCTCTGCTGCGGAGATTTCGACAGCTACTATCACATTAATTGAGCCAGATGTTGTGGACGGGATTGCGCCATTTCACTTTCCCTCCCAGGTTTGAATGGTTGCCGCTCACCATTCTGAGTCCAACCCAGTACGCTGACCAACATTTTCTGTTTCACGTCCTCCTAATGCCGTTTACCTGGTTTCGCGACATCCGTGTCGGAGCCAAAGTGGCGACGGCACTGTTCGGGAGCGCGGCAGTTTTTTCGCTGTATTGGCTAATCCTGCGCTATCGCATTCGCTATCCCCTGCTCTGGCTCATCGCACTGCTGGGATGCGGCTGGGTATTTTACGTGCGCTTGAATATGACCAAGGCCGCCAGTATCTCGATCATTTTCATCGTTGCCGGAATCATCTTGTTGTCCGAACGTAAGTACATATGGCTTGCTCTGGCCGCCTTCCTTTACGTCTGGACTTACAACCTGTTTGTAATGCTAGGTGTTCTGGCAGTGATCTGGACAGCGGTGATTTGGTGGAGCGAGCGGAGGGTGGAATGGCGGCCGCTGTTGTGGACCGCCACCGGGATGCTGGCTGGGCTGGTTGTCAATCCTTTTTTCCCTCACGATATAAGCCTCTTTATCAGGCATCTCGCTGCCAAGTCCGGCCAGGTTTCCATGCAGTCTGGTGTGGGGTCCGAGTGGTATGCGTTCTCAAGCTGGTATTTCTTGCAATGCTCGTTGATCGCCTGCGCCGCAATGGCAGTTGGCTACCTGGCATTCGGATACGCGCTCGCGCTCAACCGAAATGCGCGAGTGCGGCTGCAACGTGCTCTCCTGCTGATGATCTTCTCTACTTTTCTTCTGCTGATCACCCTGCGCTCCGCCCGCTTCATGGAGTATTGGCCGCCACTGGCGGTGATATTCGCGGCCTTCGCGGTCCAGTCTGTGTGGGAAGCTAGGGAGACCAATTCTAACGCCTCAGATGCGAAAGTCGCGGAAATCGAATCCGGTCCGGAGAAAGAACAAGCAAGCCAATACGAAGAAGAAGCTGCAACAGCAGGATCGGCTACTTGGCAGCTTTTGATGGTTGGCGTGCTGTTAGCAGCGGGAATGGCATACACCTTGAAGGCGGCGCGCAGCCAGATTGTTGAGCATACCGTGGATCCGGAACACTACCATGCCGCAGCTGAATGGATGCTCGCCAATATTCCTACTGGCGCTCTCATCTACGACGTAAACTGGACGGACTTCCCGAAGTTGTTTTACTACGATACCCAACATCGCTATGTCTCAGGTCTCGATTCAATCTACCTGGCCGCCCGGCATCCGGAGCTGCAGGCATTGAACGACCGGCTCTCCTCGCGATCGGAGCCCGATCCCGCCGCAGCCATTCACACCTTGTTTGCGCGCGCTTCCGGGTCGGGAGTGAGCTATCTGTTCGTAGGAGATATTCCAGACCCCGTGCCTCCGGGATGGTTCCAATACATAACCAGCGGCGGTGGGATCACTCAGGTTTATGCGGACCATCAGTGCGTGATTCTGCAACTTGCCGAGTCCTCGCCCAAGGCGAGTTCAAAGGAAACAGGTCCGGAGGTATCTGGCCCTCCGCCGAAAGCAAATCCGTTGTGGAACGACCCTGGGCGAAGAAAAGCGGCAGCAGAACAGGTGCATCGCAGATTTGGCGGCGACGTCTACGGCACGGTAGATGAAAAATACCCAGGCGGCCCCGCCCTGGTGGTCCACAACAAGAAGGCAACTGAAGAGTGGGCCCAGAAAGTGTTCGACCACGACATGAACTCTCCCGTATTCGAGTTCCTGTGGCAGCTCGGGTTCCGAACTTACCTCGTAACCAGCGAGACTCAAGGCTGGGCAATGGATGTGGAAGAGGATCCGAAGTATCGTTCAATGTTCAGGAACCCGCCACCACCATTGAAACCTTAATCCCAGAGCAGTATTGGTGCGTCCGCTGCGATCGATAGGCAAGCAACAACCACACGTGGGGCTTCGCTTGCAAGCTGGCGAGGTCCGGTCCAAGAAAAAGGGAGAAGCCCAAGGCTTCTCCCAAAAGCTTCCAGTCGATAATTCGAGAATTAGTCGCTGGTGCCGGTCAGAGCGATCGAGACCAGGTCAAAACTCAACCCATCATAATCCCAGGCCTGGATGTAGGTATCACCGAACGTGGTGCTGTTCCAGTAGTTATTGTCGATGGAGTTCTTCCATCCCTTGTGGTTGGCCGGCTTCGCGTCTTCAACGTTGACCACGTAACCGAAGTTGTCACTGAAGGTGGGCTCCACGTTGATGTAGGTAGATTTCTTGGCTGCCACTTTGCAGGACTTCTTCAGCTTCTTGATGGTGTAGCTGTATTGAGTCAGACCGAAATCCGCTTCGCCGTAAACCGCTTCGGTTGCAGTGCCGGTGGTGTTGCAGATGAGCTTGCCAGCCTTACCAACCGTAATACCTGTCTGGGCTTGGAACGGAGTGGGATTCGTGCCCACGCCTTCCTCTTCGAAGAACTCATTAAACGTGGCTCCAGTAATGGTGGCAGCCGCGGTTGGTTTTACACCTTGCCAGAAGTAAGCGCTTTCACCGGCGCCGGTGTCGTTGGCATTGAATAGACCGTTGGCATTCGAGTCGTTAGAGTCGAAGTCGCCCGCATAATACAAGCAGGTTGCCTTCGGGCAGAATTTAAGCGCGGCTGGTTTTACATGCCAGTCTGAAGCCATGATCGGCTTCTGACCAGGGATTGCTTGCTGTAGAACCTTCTCGCTGATTGCGGCTGGCGGCATTGTCTTAACATCTTGGGCCGAGGCCATAGTAAACAGCGCTGCGACCAGCGCTGCGACACAAATCATCTTTTTCACTTGTAGTCCTCCTGAGAGTTTCACTTGTTTAGGTGATGTGGGCCACATTGCCGTCCATTGCTAAGACAAAAGGCGCTTCACCCACGGAGAGGAATCTTATCGGGATCGCGGGGAATGTCAAGCAAAATACGGCACCTGGGAAAAAACGATCTCAATTCGGCACTAAGTAGTGCAAGAAGTTGCGACAATTGCGCAACTATCCGTGAAAACCTTGACTGACGGGCCTTCCCACGCTGTATCTGACTAGTCATGTTCGATGACAATTCGACAGGAAAGCATTGGCGGAACATGCTTTAGAATCGGGCCATGCGCCCGGTTTTTGAATGGAGCCTCGGATCCCGCTCGGTGCAATTAGGAAAGCGCACACTGGTGATGGGCATCATCAATGTCACGCCCGACTCGTTTTCTGATGGCGGCGTACACTTCGATTGCGACGGCGCTGTGGAATACGGACTGCAACTGCTCCAGGACGGCGCCGACATCATCGACGTGGGCGGAGAGTCAACCCGGCCCGGAGCCAAGGTTCTCGCTCCCGAGATAGCCGCCGAAGAGAAAACCAAGCCCGAGCAAGAAGATTCTAAGCAGCATCCGGTCAGCGAAAAGGAAGAATTGGACCGTGTAGTGCCTGTGATCGCAGCTCTCAAACAAAAGCAGCCGCAGGCGGTCATCTCGGTAGATACGTACAAAGCCAATGTGGCGCGCGCGGCAGTGGAAGCTGGCGCTGAAATCGTAAACGACGTGAGTGGATTTCGCTGGGATGCGCGGATGCCGAAGACACTGGCTGAATTGAAATGCGGCGTGGTGCTGATGCACATGCGCGGTCGTCCGGAGGACTGGCGAACTTTGCCGCCGGTATCCGATGTCGTCGTCTTAGTAAAACGGGAACTGCGAGCCTGGGCGGATACCGCCTCGATCGCGGGCGTCAAGCGTGAGCGGATCGTGCTCGATCCCGGTTTTGGATTCGGAAAGAGCTTTCAGGAAAATTATCCGCTGCTCAAACGCTTCGACGAACTGCATGAACTGCGGTATCCGTTGCTGGCAGGGGTATCGCGCAAATCGTTTATCGGGCGCGCCCTGGCGCGTAACGGAAAAGATGCGCCCGCGGCGGAGCGGCTCTATGGCACGGTCGCCGCAGAAACGGCACTGATTCTCAAAGGCGCGCACATTATTCGCACCCACGACGTGCGAGCTTGCGCCGACGCGGTCCGCATCGCGGACGTAGTGGTGAGCTAACACCTCGCACTCGCTCATATCAAACAACGGACGCTGCTATAATCAAGAATTGCCTTCATGAGCAAGAAGCGTCTAGTACGTTCGACAACTGTTCTTTGTGTCCGGCGGAACGGCCATGTGGTAATGGCCGGTGATGGACAAGTCACCCTTGGCGAAGGCGTGATCAAGCATACGGCCAAGAAAATCCGCCGCTTATACCAGGACAAAATTCTCGCTGGATTTGCGGGCTCGACCGCGGATGCCTTCTCGCTTTTTAGCCGGTTCGAGGCCAAGTTGGAGCAGTATCATGGCAATATCGGACGCGGCGCTGTGGAACTGGCGAAGGATTGGCGGACCGATAAGTTCTTGCGGCATCTGGAAGCTCTTCTGCTGGTCTCGGACAAGGAGCAAACTTTCCTGCTCAGCGGCCAAGGCGATGTGATTGAGCCGGACGGCGGAATAGCCGCCATTGGTAGCGGAGGACCCTATGCGCAAGCCGCCGCACAAGCGCTTGCAGCGCACACCCAACTTTCCGCTCACCAGATCGCAGAAGAGGCAATGAGGATTGCCGGCACCATGTGTATTTATACGAATGATAAAGTGACGATTGAGGAACTGTAGTCGTTGCTGGTCGTTTTCCAGACCAATCAAGGCCAACGACGAATGACCAACGACTGATTTATGGCTATTTACTTACCCGCTACCGTAGACGAAGAACAGATCACTCTCGACGACCTCACCCCGCGCGAGATCGTCGCTGAGCTCGACAAACATGTCATCGGGCAGAAAGATGCGAAGCGCGCCGTGGCGATTGCCCTACGCAACCGCATGCGGCGGCAAAAGCTCACTCCTGAACTGGCCGAAGAAGTTATTCCGAAAAACATAATCATGATCGGGCCTACGGGCGTAGGCAAAACCGAAATTGCCCGCCGTCTTGCCAAGCTCGCCAACTCGCCATTTCTGAAAGTGGAAGCGTCGAAATTTACCGAGGTCGGATACGTCGGACGCGACGTCGAATCCATGATTCGCGATCTGGTGGAGATCGCCATCGAAATGGTGCGCGAAGAAAAACTGGAAGACGTTGCTGATAAAGCCGAACTTAACGCCGAGGAGCGGCTGCTTGATATTCTCTTGCCGCCCACGGCTCCGCCGTCCCGGCCATCAGATGCCGCGCCGGCTGGCTTCATCCTCGAAGGAACTACTTCATCTTCATCGGGCGACTCCCAGAGCCGCACCCGCGAAAAACTTCGCCAGCAATTGCGCGAAGGCAAGCTCGATGAACGCACGGTTGAAATCGACGTGCGCGAGCGCGCGTTCCCCTCGTTCGAAATCATTTCCAACCAGGGAGTCGAGGAGATGGACGTCAACATTAAAGATATGTTGCCGAACATCTTCGGCCAGCGCACCAAAAAGCGGAAGATGAAAGTCAACGAGGCATTTGAATATTTGATTCAGGAAGAAGAGCAGCGCTTGATTGATATGGATCAGGTAACGCGTACTGCCATTGATCGCGTCGAAGATTCAGGCATCATCTTCCTCGATGAAATCGATAAGATTGCAGGCCGCGAAAGCGGCCATGGTCCAGACGTTTCGCGTGAAGGGGTGCAGCGCGACATTCTGCCCATCGTAGAAGGCACCACCGTCAACACTCGTTATGGCATGGTTCGCACCGACCACATTTTGTTCGTCGCCGCTGGCGCGTTCCACGTTTCCAAACCCAGCGATCTCATTCCAGAACTGCAAGGCCGATTCCCGATTCGCGTGGAACTGCAGTCGCTGACCATGGAAGACTTCATCCGCATTTTAACCGAGCCCAAGTCTTCGCTGGTAAAGCAATACACGGCGTTGCTTGAGACCGAAAATGTCAAACTGGAATTCACCAAAGACGCGCTGGAAGAAATTGCCCGCTTCGCGTTTCGCGTGAACGAAGGAACTGAGAATATAGGCGCGCGCCGCTTGCACACGATCATGGAACGTGTGCTGGATGAGATCAGCTTCGACGCCCCCGACAAAAAAGGCGAACACTTCAAAGTAGACGCAGACTACGTCCGCCACATGCTCGCCGACATCGTGAAGGACCAGGATCTCTCGCGTTACATTCTGTAAGATCTACACAATGGGAAACGGACGTTTCGCCCGCGGGTCGACACGACTTGGCGGGCGAGTCCGCCGCCACACAGACTGACGTTCCCTTCTGGTAGGCTTGTTCTTCCGTTGATGAGGCAATTCTTCTTAGAGCTTCTTCTGATTTCTGGCACTGCGGCCCTGGTGGGCTGCGGCGTCCCGGGCGTGCCCAAGCCTCCATCGTTGAATCTTCCGGAGCCGGTAACCGACCTGCGAGCCGTGCGTAAAGGCGACAGCGTTTTTCTTGATTGGACGGTCCCCGCCGAAACCACGGATCACCTTCCCTTTCGCAATTTGGGACCGACTCTCATTTGTCGAAGCTTAAACTCAGCCATCGCCAGCTGCACAACTCCTGTCGCTAAAATTTCCGCGCCGCCGCTGCCTGCGGGAAATCATAAGAAGACGAAATCCGCGAAGCATTCCCCGAACGCCGCAGCGAACTACATCGATAATCTTCCCCCGTCAATTCTGGTAAAAAATCCCAATGTGCGAATCTTCTATGCGATTTCGGTGCTGAATGAAGATGGGCGCAGCGCTAGCATCTCGAACATTGTGCAGGTTCCGGCGTTACCTGCCTTGCCTCCACCTTCTGACTTCCAAGCGCAAGTCACGGCAGAAGGGGTTGTTTTAAGTTGGACAGCCACTACAGGAGCGCCCGCGATACCCGGGGTCGAATATCTGTATCGCGTGTATCGCAGACCAGAGGGTGGAAACCTAGATACCGTGGTTGGTGAACTACCATTGTTAGCGTCCGCAGCCCCGCAAATTGTAGATCGCAGCTTCGAATGGGAGAAAACATATTCTTACCGCGCAACCGTAATCACGCGGATTCATGAGGCGGGAAAGCCTGATACCCAATTCGAAGGCGCCGACACTCCGACTGTAAAAGCATTCACGCATGATGTATTCCCACCCGCTGTGCCTTCCGGTTTGCAGGCCGTATTTTCCGGTGCAGGTCAGCAACCATTCGTTGATTTAATCTGGGCTCCCGACGCCGAGGCTGATCTCGCAGGCTACAATGTCTATCGCCGCGAAGCGGGGGGCAACCCGGTAAAACTCAGTTCCGAACTGGTGAAGACGCCGGCGTTTCGTGACATGAACGTCGCATCTGGAAATACATACATTTATTCTGTTTCGGCGATCGATGTGCGTGGGAACGAAAGTGCGCGGTCGCAGGAGACTAGCGAAACCGTACCCTGAGTCTGGCATTCCAGCGCAGTTCAATTCGCCAGGGAAAACAATTTTAAGCGCGGTTAAAAATATTGAGGTTCTTATGAAATATTGCGCCTTCGAACTAAATGGTCAATCGCATTACGGCTTGGTGGAAAACATCGCGGGAGCGGAGCAGATCACACGACTGTTACTAAAACCACCCGAACAAGATGGCGGTGATATTGAAGATTTGCCCTCGCGGCGCATGGACCATCTTGCTTTGGCTGAGGCCAAGCTGTTCGTCCCCGTTCGGCCGTCGAAGATTGTTTGCGTAGGCCGCAACTATCGCGAGCACGCTGCCGAACTGCAACATGAAGTGCCGACCGAACCGCTGCTGTTTTTCAAACCTCCATCTTCCTTGCTCGCGACTGGAGAAACCATCCGCCGGCCTAAGCTCTCGCAGCGCGTCGATTACGAAGGCGAACTGGGAGTGGTGATAGGCAAGAGATGCTTCAAACTGGGCGCCGATGAAGATGTGCGTCCCTACATTCTTGGATACACCTGCGTAAATGATGTCACGGCGCGTGACTGGCAGAACAAAGATGACCAGTGGGCTCGCGCCAAGGGCTTCGATACTTCTTGTCCAGTGGGACCGTTGGTGACGGGTGAACTCGATCCTTGGGCAGGAGTCGGCGTTGAAACTCGCGTGAATGGGGAGGTGCGCCAGCAGGGTAATACGCGCGATTTCATTTTTCCGCTGGACGTAATCATTCGCTACATCGCCGAGGTGATGACGCTATTCCCCGGGGATCTGATTGCAACCGGCACGCCTAAAGGCGTAGGCCCAGTAGTCGCGGGAGATGTGATTGAGATCAGCGTGGATGGCGCGGGAACGCTGCGGAATCCGGTGGTCGACGAGTAGATGGAGGACGCCCGTCCTCCATCTACTTAATTTATTTTTTTATTCGTACTTGCACTGCGGTCCCCTCGGGGAGCTTGCCGTCTAATAGCTCGATCTTTCCATCGCGGACTACTCCGTTGAATTCTTCTCGCGCTTCAGCGCTGTTCTTCGCCACAGACGCGGGCGAGGGTGCCCGCGCCACTCGTCCCATGCCTTTATCCATGGCGGCATTCGCCAGGCGGTCGGCTTCTTCGTTGTGTCCACGCAGAACGTGGCCGATAGAAAACCAGATGAGTTGAGTAATCAATTCTTTTGCGCGTGCGTGAAGATCACGCAGCGCTAAATTGTTCACTTTGTAGATGCCTTTAATCTGCCGTACCATCAGCTCCGAGTCGCTAATCACCTTGAGCGCCTTGTGCCCATTGGCGACGGCATACTCAAGCGCGGCGATCAATCCCTGATATTCGGCGAAATTGTTGGTTTGGTGGCCGAGATATTCGCTGAGCTCGGCAACTTTTTTTCGCGATTCATCCTGGACAACAACTCCGTAGCCCGCAGGGCCGGGATTGCCGCGTGCCCCGCCATCGATGAATGCGACGAGATAATGCTCAGGAGGATTTTCCCGAGCGCTGAAAAGTTCTGCGCTGCGGGATGAAGAGTGTGAGGGCATGGTGAAAGTTTACATTGCTTCCGGTGCCGAGCCATGCTCGGCCTCGACGGGCAAGGCGCCCGTCACCACATATTCTCAAGTCAAGTTATTTTAAGTACTGATCGAACCATCCCGTCAGGCGGTCGATTACATCGCGCCGGTGTTCGGACTGCAGGAATTCGTGGCCTTCGCCGGGATAGATCACGAGTTGCGTCTTCACCCCAAGCGTTTTGAGCGCCCACCAGAATTCGCGCGACTGTGGCATCGGACATTCCCCGTCATACTGGCCGACCAGCACCAGCGTAGGAGTTTTGACATTTTTTATGAAAGTGATGGGCGCGCTCTTCGCGTAAACAGCAGGATCGTCGTATACGGTTGCGCCAAAATAAGGAGGCATCCATTCATCAATATCGTTTTCGCCATAGTAGCTTTGCCAGTTGGCAACGCCAGCGCCCGCCACGGCGGCGCGAAACCGGTTAGTCTGCGTTACCGCCCACATCGTCATGTAGCCGCCATAACTCCAGCCGGTGATGCCGACGCGGTTGTTGTCCACAGGCAGGGTCTTCACAACCTCGTCTACGCCTGCCAAAATGTCTTTGAAATCTCCGTAGCCAAAATTTTTAACGTTGGCGGCGGCGAATTTCTCGCCCTGACCGAAACTGCCACGCGGATTGGGATAGAGCACAAAATATCCGTGGGCAGAAAGTTCATAGGTGTTGAAGAACACTTCTGGCCATCCGATGTGCGCTACTCCGGCTGGCCCGCCGTGCGCAACCACGACCATGGGGTAGCGCTTGCTGGCATCGTAATCGGTGGGATACATGAGCCAACCTTGAATCTTCATGTCACCATTTGACCAATGCAGACTTTTCAGTTCACCCCAAGCCGGGCGCACGTTGTCGTTGATGTGAGTAAGTTGTTTCCAATCGCCAATCGCTCCGGCCCATATTTCCGGCGGATGGTTGGCTGAACTTCGAATCACTGCCGAAGTCTGGCGATTAGCCGCGAGCGAGATGGTCGGCTCCCCTTCAGCATCGCTAGAAATCACATCCGGCCCCGTCCACTGCGAAGAGATTTTTCGACTCGCAAGATCGATTGATGCAACTCCCGCCTGGCCATCGATGTTTTCCGTGAAAAGAATTTCGCTCGCCGATTTCCAATACAGCCACGACGGAGACGCTTCTATTCCGGGAGTGACGTCGCGGGCGTCACCGCCAGACGCGGGTACGGTAAAAATGTCGCCGCCGATCGAGCCTTCATCGCTCATCAACCCGCCAATAAACGCAATGGTTTTGCCGTCGGGAGACCAGCGCGGCACCGCAATCTGCAATGAAGGTTTGTAAATCGACTTGAGTTCTCCGCCTGACGCATTCAGCGTGTATAGCTGGGCGACATACCAGTTGGAATCGCCCGCGCCGTGTGCCGCAATCGCCGCGAAATTCTTGCCGTCGCGCGACCATTCATACTGATAGACGTACATGTCCGGCGGAGAAATCTGTTGGACCTTGCCGGAAGCGAGATCCACGAGGGTGAGCCGCTGTTCGTAACTTTTTTCGTCAATCACGCCAGTTTCAGGAACCATGGGCATCAACGGACCGGCGACCCGCGGCGCATTCTCCGTGAACAGAAACGCCAACGTTTTTTCGTCGGGAGACCACGCCGGATCGGCCAGATATCCCTTGAGGCTGGTCAATTTGCGCGCGCTACCGCCGTCGACGTTGACCACATAAAAGTTGGATTGTCCGCCTCCCTCGACGTCAGAAAGAAAAGCCAGATGTTTGCTGTCAGATGACCATGCAATTGTTCCCTCGCCAGCAACCTGCGAATCGGCACTGGCGCTAATGCGTTTCGGCTTGGAGTTGGGAGACTTTAAATCCTGAACAAAAATTGCTGTGCCTCCGGTCGCTTCTCCGGATTCGTTCACTGCCTCTTGCACCCAGGCAACGTGATTTCCATCCGGAGAAATGGCAACCTGATCGAAATTTTGCGCAGAAGGGCTTGTGTTCTGCGCCTGCGCACCTGACAGTACAAACATGAATATGGCGGTCCAGAATGCAAGTCTTACGGTTTTCCAATCATTCATTTTTGAATTTTCCTTGTGAGTCTGGAGGACGGGCGTCTCGCCCGGCCTCCATCAAGCAATTTGAGGTTCATCTTCCTGCGGCCAGACGCGTGGCTAAACGCTGCGGCAGGTCGGCAGCAAGGATACGATCCTGCGCTCGCTTGAGGTTGTAAGGCACGCGGTAAAAGACGATGATGCTGGCGTCCGAATCGAACACCGCGAATCCCGCGCGCCAATCGCCATCGCGAGGCTGGCCCACCGACCCGGGATTAATGAGGTAGCGCATACCATTCTTGAGCGGAAACTCAGACTTCTCTATTTGTCCCACGGTTCTGTAAGCGGGATGAATGGAGTCGATGCGATCACCGTTCAAGCTGAAGCTGCCTTGCAGATGGGTATGGCCAAAAAAAGTAATCTTAAAAGAGGAAACCGTCAGCGGTCCGACGGCGTCGCCCACGTTCACGACGTACTCGTCTTCATGAATCGGCGACCCGTGCACGAATTGAATATCGGCCAGTTCCTCAATCTGAACCGGACCCTGTGGCAGGCCACGCAGCCATTCCAGGTTTTCCTCGGTCAGTTGATCGCGCGTCCATGACGAAGCCAGCGCCGCGACCGGATTGAAATCCCTGACATCGACCAGGCCGCAGACTGCTTTGTCATGATTGCCGCGGACGAAAAATTTTCCCAGCTCGCGCGAGCGCGCGATGACTTCGTTCGGACTGGCGCCGTAGCCAACAATATCGCCCAGGTTGACGACCAGGTCATAAGCGGGAGCGGCCGCGAGGCACGCCTCTAGAGCCTCGAGATTGCTGTGAATATCGCTGAGCAGAAGTACGCGCACTCGTCACCAGGCAAAGTGCCGATTATAGACCATGTAGGGCGGACACTCTTGTCCGCAGCCTTTGATGTTCGATTTTTAATTATCAAGAGTCGGACAAGAATGTCCGACCCACACGCATCATCGGTTCACCACCGGACAGCGGGCCCAGTGGCCCGGCGTGATTTCGAGCAGTGGCGGCAGACCGTGCCGGCATTGCGGCTCGCGAAAATCACAACGAGGCTCGAAAGGACAGCCAGGTGGAATGGCGTACAAAGGTGGCACTGTTCCTTCGATAGTTTTGAGCGGACGCGCGCGGTCGGTCTTCAGCGTAGGCACCGCATTCAGAAGTCCACGCGTGTAGGGATGCCCCGGGGCCTGAAAAATTTCGGGTTTCGAACCCAATTCGACGAGGTTGCCCGCATACATAACCGCAATGCGATCGGCTACGTGAGAAACCACGGCGAGATCGTGCGATATAAACAACATGGCCAGACCAAACTTCGTCCGCAACTCAGCCAGCAGATCGAGAATTTGCGCCTGCACAGTAACGTCGAGAGCGGTGGTCGGTTCGTCGGCGATGAGCAGTGTCGGACGATTGACTACGGCCATGGCGATCATGACGCGCTGCCGCATGCCTCCTGACAGCTGGTAAGGATAATCGCGGGCGCGAAGCGCTGGATTTGGTATGGCTACGTCATCCATCGCGGCTACCGCCCGGGCCCACGCTTCTTTTTTCGTAATTTCTGCGTGCACGGCCACAGCTTCGGCGATCTGTTCGCCCACCCGCATTACCGGATTCAACGCGGTCATCGGTTCCTGAAAAATCATGGCCAGCTTCGATCCGCGCAGGTTCCTCATGTCTTCGTCAGGCAGGCGCAGAAGATCGCGCGAAGCGGCGTTTCCATTAGTGAAAAGAATCTCTCCTGCAACGCGCGCTTGCGGCGGAAGCAGCCGCATCAGCGCCAGCGAAGTTACAGATTTTCCTGAACCGGATTCACCCACTAATCCAAGCACCTCACCGGCGGCAATCGTCAAACTTAGATCACGAACCGCGCACACGGACTGCACCGCTGCGTCCCGGCCGGGGAATTCGACCTCCAGACGACGAATATTGAGCAGTGGGGGCACGCGGCTATCCTAGCAGGGCGGATGCAAACTCATTGAATGCGCCCCGCTCCGATCCGCGCAGGTGCACCCACGAAGATGAAAAATCATGCACATTGACAGGGCTTGAAGACCCGGTGTATCTTCGCGCGAAGCTTGAATACTACCGCGCCTCGTTGCTGCCGGAAATGTCCTCCCCGTTTTGGCTTGGCAACTGTCGCCAAATTACATTCCCAGCCCTTAAGGACAATCCGATGAATCGAACTTCCCTTGCACCTCAAAGCGGTATCAACAAGTCTGTCTTTGTCACAGCCGTACTGGCCTTGGCGATTTTCGCCGTGGCGGCGCCTGCTCAAGCGCAACTCGTCAAGATAAGCACCGACAGCTTCCATAATTCTTACAGCCAGCACAAAACCGAAGTTGAGCCTGACACCTACTCCTGGGGCTCAACCATGGTCGCGGCTTTTCAGGTAGCTCGAGTTGAGGATGGCGGCGGCGCTGATCTTGGCTTCGCAACTACCACCGATGGCGGCAAGACTTGGACCTACGGTTCCCTTCCCGGACTCACCGTCAATTACAAGAACGGAAAAAACTCGGCAGCCAGTGATGCCTCGGTAGTTTACGACGCGAAGCACGGTGTGTGGCTGATCTGCAGTCTGCCCATTGGCAACGCAGGAGACAACGTCGCCGTGAGCCGCTCCACCGACGGACTCCATTGGGACAATCCGGTTATGGTGGACAGCAGCGGCGGAGACGATAAAAACTGGATCACCTGCGACAACAACGCCAACAGCAAATACTACGGCCATTGCTACGCCGAATGGGACACGCCCGAAATCGAGATCAGCACGTCTACGGACGGCGGCGTTACCTGGGGAGCAGCCAAGACTTCTCGCGACGGCGCATTTGGATCGGGCGCCGAGCCGCTGGTGCAGCCGAACGGCCAGGTACTAATGATTTATCTAGGAGACAACATGATGGCTTTCACCTCAACCAATGGCGGCGCCAGTTGGGGTTCGAGCTTCACCATTGCTCCCGTAAATACTTTTCAGGGCAACAGCAGTTTGCGCAGTGTGGGTTTGCCCTTCCCGTCTACCGGCATTGATGAGTCGGGAAAGCTGTACGTGGTTTGGTCCGATTGCAGCTTCAGGAAGAATTGCAGCACCAACGATTTGGTGCTGATCACTTCGGCCAATGGGACAAAATGGACTGCCCCCGCGCGTATTCCGATCGATCCACTAACCAGCACTGTGGATCATTTCATCCCCGGCCTGGCGGTAGATCGCAGCACCTCCGGTAGCACCGCCAATCTGACCTCGACTTATTACTTCTACCCCGAGGCCAGCTGCGACGATTCCACATGCCGCGTTCACGTCGGCTTTACCACCTCTGCGAATGGAGGCAAGACCTGGACCGCCGGAAAGGATCTGGGCGCGACCCCGATGCAGATAAGCTGGCTGCCAGCCTCGCAGAATGGTCCCATGCTCGCCGATTATTTGTCCTCGTCGTATGTAAACGACAAAGCATTCGGCGTATTCATGGTAGCCAAAGCGCCATCGGGAGGCCTGTTTAACGAAGCCGCCTACACCACAAAGAATCCGCTGGAAGCTTCGGCGGACGAGCCTCGCTTCAGTTCGAAGGGCGAGAAACGCATACCGGGCGTCCACGCCGACCGGCCGTTCCCAAGGAATCAGGGTGAGGAGCGAGAGTCTCCAAGCGCGCCTCCAACGACGTCGAAGAAGTAATTCAGTTTCAACTAACGCCGCAGGGTGCCCCATCCTAACGTCGTGCTTTTCGACGTTAGGGTGGGGACGCTGGCTCCCTGGGCCACTCAACCGCCTCTTCGAGTATTTCTGTGTTAGACTCCGCGAGCGACGTCCTCTTGCCGCTCACACACAGGGTTTGATCGTGATTCTATCCGGAGCAAATATGAAAAGTTTCCCGCTCCTTTCCCTCGTTCTTCTTATAAGCACCCTCGCGTACGCAGGCGAGAAAGTGCTCTACGACTTTCAGGGCGGAACGGATGGCTACAGGCCACTCGGACCCCTTGTCTTCGATCCGGCTGGGAATCTCTATGGCACCACTTATTATGGGGGCAATGACCTATGCGGCTTAGGCTGCGGCACCGTGTTTGAGCTCTTTCCTGATGGACAGGGCGGATGGACTGAAACTGTTCTCTACCGTTTCACCGGGGGCGCAGATGGCCAACAGCCCGACGCGGGACTCATTGTGGACAGCCAAGGCAACCTCTATGGAACGACCATCGGATCTGGCGCAGACAATTGCGTGCCAAAGTGTGGCAGCGCTTTTGAGCTGTCGCCGGGTAAGAACGGTTGGACGATTACTGTCCTGCACGCTTTTAAGGGCGGGAAAGACGGAGGCATTGTGGCAGGGGGGCTAACCGCGGATGCTGCGGGCAATCTGTATGGGACAACTGTTTCCTTTGGTCCGGCAGGCCACGGCACGGTTTTCCGGTTGTCCGACTCTGGCAATGACTGGGAACTGAGGACTCTTCACGCATTCGGCTCAGACCAGCGCGGCTCAAACCCTCAAGGATCTATCATAATGAGCGCTTCCGGCACGGCCATCTACGGCGCAGCGGGCTATGGTGGAGCAGATGGCTATGGCGTCGTCTACAGTCTCACGCTGAACTCAAAAGGGCAATGGGCGGAGAAGGTGTTGCATACGTTTCCGGGGGGAAAGGCCGGCGGCAATCCTACTTTCGGATTGTCTTCAGACCCCGCCGGAAACCTCTTCGGAATTGCGACCAATACAGCGAAGAATATGAACTTGATTTACCAATTATCACCGAATGGGAAGGGTGGATGGACAGAGGGAACTATCTACCGCTTCAATTACCCCCGATCCGGCCAACCCGACAGTGCGGGAGGGAACATTCTCGTCAGCCAAACGGGAGACGCTTTCGGGTTTGGTGGAGGCGGAAGCAGCGAAGCCGGCACTATCTACGAACTTGGTGAGTCGGGCGGCAAATGGCGTGAGAGTCTGTTATTTACTTTCGAAGGCTTGTCGGGCGGAGTGCTGCCATCTGGGTCGCCGATTATGGACGCGAAGGGGAACCTATACGGCGTCACAGTCGAGGGAGGGTCCGGTTGCTCCGGCGGCTCCTGCGGAGTCGTATTTGAATTTACTCGCTAAAATGAAGCGGGTGCCCTGTCCTTCTCGCGTTCTGTGCGAGAGGGCGGGGCCTTAGCGGCCTTTCGAGAACCAGATGGGGGCTGGCACACACGTCCCTGAAAAGGCTGCCCCACTCGTCGCGGTTTTCGACGAGTGGGCACTGCGAGCCTTAATCCGCTGGAAACTCGTGACGTCAGGCCCAAGCTCACGTGACTAATATCGCGGTGCGAAAGCGCGGAGGACGCCTATACCCACTCGTCAAAAACCGTGACGAGTGGGGCAGCCTCGGTCACTAGTTATCAAATGTAAAAAAACGCACTGGGCCTGCCAGCCCAACGTTCCACGTGGATCGTTTCTCCTACTCCTGGAGACTGCCTGCTGCATGTGGCTTATGAGCCTGTGGCCGATTTCTGACCCCACCCTCTTGCCGCATGGCGCGATCCAGATCGCATTTTTCGACATCGGTCAGTGGCCGCGAGGCGCCCTTGGGGAGATCGCCCAGCCGCAGAGGCCCGATGGCCACGCGAAGCAGTCGCAACACCTCTACGCCTAGCTCCGCCAGCATGCGGCGGATGTGGCGATTCTTTCCCTCGTCGAGTACGATTTCGAGCCAGCTATTTTTGTCCCCACTGCGCAGCATGCGGGCACTCTTTGCCCGCAGGAAAACGCCATCGCCGCCTCGGACTCCGGCGGCTATGGATGCGAGCAAAGCAGCGTCCGCAATCGCAGCAATTTGCACGTGGTAGGTTTTATCGAGATGGGTACGCGGCGCAAGCACGCGTGCCGCCCACTCGGAATCATTGGTCAGAAGCAACAGGCCTTCGCTGGCCTTGTCCAAGCGGCCGACGGGTATGAGCCACGGCGTACTTTCATCCAGATAAGCGTATACCGTCTCGCGTCCCTTTTCGTCGGAAGCCGTCGTCACTGCGCCACGAGGTTTATTGAGCATGAAATAGACTTTTGCGTGGGCTGCGGCCTCCTCGCCATCCACTTCGATTCGATCGCGTTCAACGCGGACTGGCGCCTCGGGATTGCGGCAGATTCCGCCATTTAGGGCTACGCGTCCTGCGCGAATCAGATCGCACGCCCGCGAGCGCGAGCAATAGCCGAACTTGGAAATCGCGCGGGCCAGACCGACTCGCCGGGATGAAGCTGCCTGGGTCACACTCTCATGCTAAACGAAGGCAACGGCGGTAGCGCTGTGCTTTAACTTCTGACCGCCGCGAAATCGGCTGCCCCACTCGTCGCGGTGTTCGACGAGTGGGCACGGACCCCGATGGTTCACCAGTCTGGGTTCGACGGATAGACAGCCCCACCCTGTTCGCAGAGAACGCGAACAAGGGTAGGGCACCCGAATCTCATAAATCAAAATGTATGACGAAGTCGGCAAGTGCTCGCTCCGATGTGCAATCCGCTTCACATTGACAGCGCGGGAGTCTCAAGTGTACGCTCGCTAGCGCTACTACTACCGCGCCTCGTTGCGTCCTCGAATGCTCTCCCCATTCCAACCGCGGCGGTTCTGCGGGCACTAATTCCAGGGTATAAGGAAATCCGGATGAATCGAACTTCCCTCAGATCTCAAAGTGCTGGAAACACGTCTGCCTTTTTCACAACCGCGCTGATGTTTGGAATGGCGATCGCTTTGGTCACGAGCTCGCGTGCGCAGACCACGCTGGTAAAGCTCAGCGGCGATACGTTTCACGACTCTGACGCTCAACATCGCACCGAAGTTGAGCCGGATACGTTTTCCTGGGGTTCCACTATCGTCAGCGGTTTCCAGGTGGCGCGCATTTCGGGCGGCGGCGGCGCTGACGTAGGATTTGCTACTTCGACGGACGCCGGCAAAACCTGGACCAGCGGCTACCTTCCCGGCCTGACCGATAACTACAAAGGCGGAAGCTTCACTGCGGCCAGCGATGCGGCTGTGGCTTACGATGCTAAACACAGCGTATGGCTGATCTCGACTCTTCCCCTCATCGACAATGACGGCGAAGCCGTGGCCACCAGCCGCTCGACGGATGGAATCCACTGGGGCAAGCCGATCATTGTTGATGACAGCGGCTCGGACGACAAGAACTGGATTACCTGCGACAACACTACTACCAGCCCACACTACGGCAACTGCTACACCGAATGGGACGAGCCCGCGCTAGGCGATCTCATCTTCATGAGCACATCCACCGATGGCGGATTGACGTGGGGACCAGCGAAGAATACGGCGGATAACGCCGGCGGCATTGGCGGACAGCCTGTAGTGTTGCCGAATGGCACTGTCGTGGTCCCGATCTCGACCTTGGGCACGATGATCGCCTTCCGCTCGACGAACGGCGGTAAAAGTTGGACCAGCAGTTCGGTTATCGCCAATCAAAACTATCGCGGG
>Ga0182015_10000723_pt1 | contig 46302 bp, 33 predicted proteins | sample 712P3MmetaG_FD_120478 | JGI IMG/M metagenome (GOLD analysis project Ga0182015, IMG submission 120478) | Permafrost microbial communities from Stordalen Mire, Sweden - 712P3M metaG | ecosystem: Environmental > Terrestrial > Soil > Wetlands > Permafrost | place: Sweden: Stordalen | collected...
ACGATCGTGTCGTTATTAGAGTAACCAATCAGGGTCAGAATGGCGGCGATGACGGTCAGAGAAATGTCTTTATTTAGCAGCGAGAACGCGCCCACCGTGATCAGCGTATCGTGGAACACCGTAACCACGGCCGCGACTCCGTAAATCCACTCGAAGCGGAATCCCAGGTAAATCAGCATTCCGGCGAGCGAATAGGCCGTCGCCAGCAGGGCCTGCCTGCGCAGTTGTGCCCCCACCTGCGGCCCGACGATCTCGACGTTGCGCACGCCGAAATCCGACAGAAAGAATCCGTCCGGCAGAGAAGCGGCCGCCGCCGGATCGACCGCGGCCTTTAATTGATCGAACGCACTCAGCACCCCGCCTTGCACTTTGTCCCGGGTATCGACGATGGCCTGTGCTTGTTGGGCATATTTCTGGTCGGCATCCGAGCCCAAGTGCATGGGGTCTTTATCCATCAGATAACTCTTGATGGTTAAAAAGCTGGCGTTGTTCAAGTCCTGTTTCCCCGCCGGAGCGTTGGTTTCGAGCGTGTTGATAATCTTGGTCTTGCCCTGGTCGAGCGCCTGTTCGCTGGTCTCCTGCACGTCGAGGTCGATTAGCACCTCGTGGTCCGGAACCGGCCCGAAACGCTGGATCTTCGCATCATGCAGCCCGGCATGATCCATGGCCGCACGCAGCGCGTTGTCGTCCGGCTTGTGCGAGAACTTCACGTACACCAGAGTGCCGCCGCGGAAGTCGACCCCGTACGGGATGTGGTGCCAGAACAACATGGAAAACAGGCCCGCCACACTGAACACTAGCGAGAAGGCGAGAAAATACCACTTTTTCCCGAGAAAATCTATATTGGTATTGCGAAAGAACTCCACCGGTTGTTTAGCCCCTTACCTTAATCTTAGAGTTTCCAGTTTCCGGCTTCCAGTCTTCGACCTCCCACTGGAAACCAGAAACTTCTTTTTCTAAATGCTCAACGCCTCACCGCGCTGCTTACGGCTGAGGATCCAGTCGAAGATCAATCGCGAAACGAATACCGCCGTGAACAGGTTGGCCAGCAGACCGAAAGTGAGCGTGACCGCAAACCCCTTGACCGGACCGGTTCCGAAGATGAACAGGATTGCCGCCGATACAATGGTCGTCACGTGCGTATCCACGATGGTGACCCAGGCGTGGCCAAAACCCTGATCCACCGCAGAAGGCGGCGTTTTGCCATTGCGTAATTCTTCGCGGATGCGCTCGAAGATCAGCACGTTCGAGTCTACGCCCATACCGACGGTAAGAATCACGCCGGCGATTCCGGGTAGCGTCAGCACCGCCTCGAAATAACCCATGAAGCCGAGCAGGATGATGAGATTCAGAATGAGGGCAATGTCGGCATTGATGCCAGCTGCGCGGTAGTAGATCAGCATGAAAATCAGTACGGCCAACATGCCGACGATCGCGGCGCTCACACCGTGGCGAATCGAATCGGTGCCAAGCGATGGCCCGACCGACCGCTCTTCGAGATATTTGATACCCGCAGGCAGCGCGCCCGAGCGCAGGATCATGGAGAGATCCTTGGCCTGCTGCTGATTCATGTTGCCCCCGCTGATTTCCCCGGTATCGCGGATGGGCTCTTTGATGTTTGCGACTTCCTGGACTTTGTTGTCCAAGACCACTCCCAGCCTCTCGCCCACATGCGCGGAAGTAAAGTTGAAGAACCGCTGCCCTCCCTCGCCGGTCAAGTTAAAGTGAACGCTGGGCTGGCCATTTTGGTCCGTACTGGCTTGCGCGTCCCGCAAGTCTTTACCCCTTACCGCGGAAACGCGCGACACCAGATACCAGGCTTGTTCGTCCCCAGGGGTTCCGGGAGCAGCGTGCCCCGTCATAAGAATCGCGTCCGGCGGCAAAACCCCGCCCTTTGCCTGCAGCGCGGCTTGGTCGCTCGCATACGGTCCATCGAGCACCTGCTTGATCTCAAGCATGGCGGTGGACTGCATAATGTCCTTCACCCGGCCGGGATCGTCCACGCCGGGCAATTGCACCAGAATCTGGTATTGGCCCAGGCTGTGCTCCTGGATGGTCGGCTCGCTCACTCCGAGCTGATCGATGCGGTTGCGGATGGTCTCGATGGCCTGGCTGACGGCTTTGTTCTTCAGTTCGGTCAGCGTCTGCGGCTTCATGGTCAGCGTCCAGGTGTTGTCCGCCCCAGAGCTCAGGTTGTACTCAGGCAAGCGCTCCGCAACGATATCCAGCAGATCCTTCCGTCCGTCGGCCGAGACGCCCTTCAACCCAACCTTGTCGGGGTTGTTCTGGGGATCGGGCTGGGAGATGTCGGAGAAGGCAATCTTGCGTTTGTTGAGCTGCTCTTTAAGGACTTCAATCGCATTCTGCGCATCCACATTCACCGCATCGTTGACCTGCACCTGCAGGATCAGGTGCGTTCCACCCTTCAAATCTAGCCCAAGGTTAATGCGCTTGGTCATGGCCGCGAGCAGGCCTTGGCCGGAAAAGCTCTGCGGAATGCCGAATATCCCGAATAGAAAGACGAGCAGAACTCCGACGACGAGTCCCAATTTCCAGAGAAGATTTTTGTTCATAGCGAAAACAGAGTCCAAATATCAGGTTGTACCGCGCTACTTGGTCTTTGCTTCTTCCTCCGTGGTCGTGACTTGGGTCACGGAGGCCTTGGTCACTTCGAGTCGCAGGTTGTCCGGAGGTACCCGCAGATGCACTGAGTCATCCTTCAAGGCTACGATTGTGCCCCGCAAGCCGCCGCTGGTGACCACCTTGTCGCCGGTCTTCAGCGAATCCAGCATGGCCGTCCATTTCTTCTGGCGGCGCTGCTGGGGAAGAATCAGCAGAAAATAAAAGATGGCAAAGATAAAAAGGAGAGGGGCGACGCTCAACCACCCCATTCCGCCACCGCCCGCTTGTACCGCGAAGAAGTATTGCATGTTCACGAGATGATGTTCAGCAGAGTATGCTCCCCAGATTGTGTTCCCCGCCCCTGTTCAAAAAGCTGAGTTCACCGGACTCTCGGCCTCAATCCGCAAACAACCGCCCACGCCTACTAGCGCCGCGGGCCTGTCATTTCACGACGGGAGTGCTGATCGATTGCAGCCGGATCATTTACCGCTCAGGCTTCCATCTGGGGAGCGCTTCCCTCGAAGGTCTACGGTTTCGGTCGAGACCAGATACCAGAAAGAAAACGGAACTCTTCCCCAAGTTGAATAGAATGACGCACCCGCCGCATAGTGTCAAGGTAGAAACTCAAGTTATGCAGGCTGTTTAAGACCTGAGCCAGCACTTCATGAGAAGCATATAGATGCCGCAGATAGGCCCGCGAGTAACGCTGGCAAACCCGGCAGCCGCAATTGGGATCGAGCGGCCCAGCATCTTGACTATAGCGCGCCTGCTTGATCGAGATTTTTCCCTCGCTGGTAAACAGCAGGCCGTGGCGGGCGGCCCGCGTGGGCAGGACGCAATCCATCATATCGACGCCGAGGCTGGCATACTCAACGATTTCCTCAGGTGTGCCCACTCCCATCAAGTAGCGCGGCTTGTCGGCAGGAAGATGCTCGAGCGTGGCTTCGACCACTTCACGGGTGCATTCCCGAGGCTCGCCGACGCTGAGCCCCCCGACGGCATAGCCGGGGAAGCCGATCTCGACGGTTCGCTCGGCCGATTCTTTTCTCAAGTCGAGATCCATGCCGCCTTGAACGATGCCGAACAGGGACTGGGTGGAAACTGCCTCCCAGGGCGCCTCGTGCTTATGTTCCTCGAAATAGTTCTTACACCGTTCCGCCCAGCGCAGGGTCAGCTCCATGGAAGCTTTCGTCCGGGCGCGATCGGCGGGATACTCCGTACACTCGTCAAAAGCCATGATGATGTCTGCGCCCAAGCCGATCTGCGCTGCTATGGCGCTTTCCGGAGTGAAGAAGTGCGACGAGCCGTCGAGATGGGAACGAAACGTCACGCCTTCCTCGGTGACTTTGCGAAGATCGTTCAGACTGAAAACCTGGAAGCCGCCGGAATCGGTCAGGATGGCCCGCGGCCACGCCATGAAACCGTGCAACCCGCCCAGGTTGCGGACGGTTTCGACTCCCGGACGCAAATAGAGATGATAGGTATTGCCCAGAAGAATCTGAACTCCGAGTTCTTCGAGAACGTCCTGCGAGACACCTTTCACCGAGGCGATCGTGCCCACCGGCATGAACACCGGCGTTTCGACCTCCCCATGGGGCGTAAGCAGCCCCCCGCCGCGCGCAGTGCCTGCCCGGGCCTTGACATGGAACTCGATGGACATTTCTTTCGCCTCGCGATTGTAGCAACCGCGCGTGCTTGGCGGTCAGGGCTGGTTCACCGACAATTGCACGAGTTCTCCCCTTGTGCTGCCGGCTTCCACAACCAGTCTGCCTAGGCTCACCGGCAATTTGAATCGTCGCGGACCCGCGCTGCCTGGGTTGAAATAGAGCACTCCGTCGCGCGTCTCTTGTTTAGGGACGTGACTGTGTCCGCTTACTACCACCGAGAATCCGGCGGCCTTGGGCTTGAGGTCTAACTGCGCCAGATCGTGCAGCACGTAGATGGAAACGCCACCCGACTCGAGCACTTGCGTCTCGGGAAGCCTGCGAGACCACGCAGCTTTGTCGATGTTGCCCCGCACGGCGATGACGGGAGCAATCCTCGAAAGCTTTTCGAGGATCTCGGGCGAGCCGACATCTCCGGCATGAATGATGTGTTCGGACCCGCGCAGAGCTTCGATGCCCTCGGGACGCAGCAAACCGTGAGTGTCGGAGATGACGCCGATCAGGATGGAAGGCATCGGGTCTGGGATCTTAAGGCTTAGGCTCCTAACTTCCGCATTTTAGCTTCTAACTTCTGACTTCCTCACTTCCCCTTCATCTTTTCGACAAACTTGCCCATGCTCACGATGGCCCGGCCCACGGTGCCGCGGCCGATTTCCTGGTGATCGTCGCGTGCGGTCACGCGCAGCACGTAGAAGCGTCCGTCATAAGACTCCAGCACGGCCTCAGCTTGCATGTGTGCGCCAATGCCGCTTGCCGCGCGGTGCTGGATATTGACCGAAGTTCCCACGGAGATCTCGTCACCGCCGCAGTAGGAGGGTTGGAGCGCGAGAAAGGCGGCGGTCTCCATCAGGCGGATCATGTCGGGTGTGGAATAAACCGGAGGCAACTCGGGGTGGTGGGCGGTCAGCGTGTGTTTGAACTCCACAGTTTCCCGGGCCTCGCCCCGCGCCCCGAGGGGGATTTGCTTCGCCATGCGGATCTTCCTTCCTTCGCACGCCTTTCAGATCTTAAGAAACCAAGGATCCAAGGATCCAATGATCCAACCATAGGAGGAAACGCTTCCCAGGAATTATTGGCCCACGCTCAACCCGACCGTGACGACTGAAAGGACCAGGAGACCAATAGCGACCAAAAACACCGCCGTCGCCGCAGAATCGCCGAAGACGGTTTTCAAGATAAGTGTCACGAAACGCATTGCTGACCGGCTAGTCTACGCCGGATTCTATAGAAGGAGAGGCCAAGCGAAAACGCGGAAACACTTTTTCCGTGGAAACCATACGTATGGGCAGAAATTCACAAGCGGGATCTTACAGGCAGGTCTCTCACCGGCAGGCTGAACGGAAACGACTTTGATCCCGCAAGGTTCTCAATCAACCATCGGAAATCAACCATCAAAAATCGTCAGATTTCTCAGCGCGAATATTGCTCCAAGACTTAGCGAGGCAGCTTGAACTTCACCGTAATCTGTGTCTGAATCTCGACCGGTTCACCGTTGAGCAGATACGGTTTGTACTTCCACTGCTTCACCGCCTCAACCGCGGCGTGTGACAGCTGTGCATCGCCACTGAGAGTTTTCACGGCTGAGATGTTGCCGTCCTTGGAGATCGTTGCCAACAGCTCAACCACACCTTCAGTGCCCCTCTGCAGCGCGGTCGCCGGATAGGCCGGCGGGATTTGTTTCACCAACAATCCCCGCGATATTCCCTGTGATACGTGCGTAACCTGAAGCGCGGGAGTCGGTGCTTTGCTCTGGCTGCCCATGAGACTGGGCAGCGCAGCACCGCCGCCTGCCCGAACGACATCGGTCATGCTCGGAGCCGGAGCGTCGGTCGTCGCCGCCGATTGAGCCGCCGGTTGAGAAGCGCCATTCTTAATCACAATGGGCGGCGCAGCCGCTACAGCCGCTGGAGTTTTGCTGGCCGGAGCAGCCGAAGCCGGAGTGGCTCCGGCGTCTGGAGTTGACGAGAGAGTCGAACTTGTACCCGAAGATGTGCCGGAAGATGTGGCAACCGGAGCCGGGTTTGGCGCTGTTTGCGGTACGGCGGCAGGAGTCGTCACGGGGTGCGGGGCAACGTGAACAGGAGCAGGAACAGGTGCGTTGGCCTGCCCCCATTGCGTCCATGCTGCGTAGCCACCGGCTGCCATCAGCACAACCACGGCCACTGCCAGCAGCGCTTTCTTGTTCCCGCCGCCGGAAGGCTTGGTATCGCGGCCAACCGTGCCGCCGAAGGTGAGCGTAGGCGCCAGCACAGAAGTTTCCGCGACTGAAGAACTGCTCCGGCGAGCCGCGGCTTTCTCCACCGGTTTCTGTGGCTCCGAGATAACGGTTGACGGCTTGCGCTCAGTTGCAACCCTGGGTTTCGGCTCGAGGGCGGGCGCGGGCGCGCTCGCAGCACCCGTTCCAGACCCTAGCGAACTCGGCGAATGTTCAACTGTCCGTGACACAATCTCCGGTTGGCTGGCCGCTATCTTTACCTCGGGCACAACGATCGACGGCGAAGCGGCTTCCTCACTCAGTTCGAGAATCTCCGCGTCACTTTCAGTGATTTCGGTCGGACGAGCGTCCACACTCCTCGCCTGCGCCAGGTTCTGCGTTGGACTGCTTGCGGTTGCCATCGCCACCAATGGCGAAATCGGCGTCGGGCCCGCAATGGCCACAGCTGGAGTTGGGGGTTGCGGCGCCAGCTTCGAAGGTGCCGGCACGTGCGCCGGGGACTTCGCGGATGTGCTCGCCGCTCCTGCCGCAGGTTTGGCCGCTTCGCTCTTGCGCAACAGCCCGCGCGCGACTCGCAGCGTCCCCTTCGCCTGCTCCACATTAACCGGCTTGGTGAGAACCAGGTTAGCGCCGATGCGGAAAGCCCTGGCCACGCCCGTCTGCCCTTCCACCACCGCCACCGCCAGGGATGACTGGTTGTTGGGCGCGTTCCGCGCGCTCCGGAACAGCAACGTGGCGTTCTGCTCATAGTCGCAGTCAACCACCACGGCGTCGAAGTGTTCCGCCATCAATTTCTTGACCGCGTCGAAGGGTTCGGTGCAGGTAATGACGGAGAAGTCCAGCTCGCGGAGAACCTGCGTTACGGTGCGAGCCGTCCTCTCATCGGGGCAGAATAAGAGCGCTTGATAACCCATACAGAGGTCATCGTAGGTACACCCGTAAGCCTCATCAAGTTACGGTAGTAATTGCAGTGAACCCGGTTTTGGCTTGCCAGAATGGGTTTTGCGGCCTCCGCGATTCCAGGCTTGTCCTCGCGAATACAATACCGTCTCATGCGCATCCCGCTCTGGCTCAAAGTCGCTTGGACAGCGTGCGTGATGGCCTGGATCCCTTTGTACTGGCGACAGTACGGACTGCAGAATTTTCTTTTCTTCTGCGATCTCGGCAATCTCTTCCTTGCCGCCGCCCTGTGGCTCGAGAGCCCGCTGCTATTTTCCTGGCAGGCAACCGGGCTGCTGTTATTCCAGACACTGTTCACCATCGATCTGGTGGGCGCTCTGGTCAGCGGCCGGCACCTGATTGGCGGAACGGACTTCATGTTCGACGCGCATGTTCCGCTAGGAATCCGGTGGCTCAGCCTGTTTCACGTGGTGACGCCGCCGTTGCTGCTCTGGGCGATTTGGCGGTTGGGCTATGACCGGCGAGGCTGGAGGTATCAGACACTGACCGCGTGGATCGTGGTTCCCATCAATTACTTCTGGCGTCCGGAACAGGATGTGAATTGGGCCCGCGGCCCTTTCTTTCGCGAACAGCAAGCGATGCCCGGACTCCTATATCTTCTCGCGTATCTGCTTATCGTTCCCGCCGTCGTCTACTTTCCGACCCACCGGTTTCTGCTCTGGCTCACGGGACGATGGCACCCAAAGCGCTAATCAAACTTCCGCGCGCTCTTTTCTTCATCCGAGTTGTGATTGTGCGCCGCCGGTCCTGGCTGCGCCTGATCCGGCACGCTCTGGGAGGAAGGGGCGTTCTTGAGCGCAGCCTTGATCTTATCTGTTCCCGGTCGCGGATCGCCGCTCAAATAAAGGGTCTGCGTTGGCATCGCCAGACTGGTCCCCGAGTCCTCCACGAAATTCATGATGCGCAGCAGCAAGTCTTCGCGGGCGGCGGCGAATTCATCGAAATCTCGCGTCAACACGTAGCAGACGAGCTCCACGTTAATAGAATTCGACGCCAACTCCGTAAGCCGCACGCGAGCCGTAGTGGTCTCAATCTTGGGATGGCCGGACAATACACCGCGAATTTCCGAAAGCACGTAGCAGACATGCTCAGGCGACGTTTCTAAATGCAAGCCGAGAACGGTCTTGAAAAGCATCTTGTCCCGCCGGCTCAGGTTCTCGACATTGATGGTAGCGACCGTGCCGTTGGGGATGGCCAACAGTGTTCTCTCTTCCGTGCGCACGCGAGTCGAACGCAGCCCAATATCCTCGACTGTGCCTGTGCGATCGCCGAACTTGCAAACATCCCCCACGTGAATGACTTCATCCCCCAGGACCGAAACCCCGCCAAATAAATTCGCGATGGTCTGTTGCGCGCCGAAGCCGACGGCCAGGGTGCCAATGCCGACGCCCGCCAGCGCCGTGCTCATATTGAAGCCCAGCACGCTCAGAATAGAAAACAGGGCCATCACAACGACCAGCGCTTTCACCATCCGCTCGCCCAGCAACATCAAGGACCCGGTGCCGGAGTGACCGTGCGCCAGAGCCCGCTGGCGCACGCGCTGCAAGAACCATCGAATCATGCGCCACAAAATCCAATTGGCGCCGACGATGGCGGCGACCTTGACGAACTCGAAATAGTAGTGCCGCTGCAGCAGCGGCATTCCGAGGTAGCGGACCACAATGCGATGAATCGCGGTGCCGGCGAGCAACCACGCCGGCCCGGAAACCGACCGCCATTGCGCCAATTCCGGCTGCCCATGCCGCCGCGCCCATCCCCGCAAGGGAACCTGCAACACGACTAACACCAGCCACCCAGCCGCCGCTGCCACAGGAATCAGCAACACCAGAGCCAGCCATTGCCACAGTGGCATCCCACTCGGCTGATACTTCACCAGCCACCGGGGCAATCGCGTCTCCAGCTTCCGCGCCTCAACCTGATCGTAGAGTTCAGGAAGTTTCGCCAGCGTGTCGGAAGAAATCAGCCAAATCTTGCCCGCGCTGGGATCGCTCACTCGCACCAGTTCGAGCTCGGCTTCGGCATCGCCGGACGACATGATTCCCAGCCTCTGCTGGCCCGGAGGCACGCCTTCCTGCAGGTCGCCTTCCGGCTGCTTACTCCCCAGAGTGCCGGAATAGGTGCGGTCCATCACTTCTTTCAGATTCTCCGCCAGGGTCTCGCCTTCGGTCTGGCGGCGTGCGGCGCTCATCTGCAGATATTGGGCTGCGAGGCTGTAGTCGCCTTTTTCCGCATACTGCAGAAATCCAAAGACCGTCCCATATGGCGTATCCCGGCCCAGTTGGTCGGCAGAGGTTTTCAACGAAGTGCTGGCCGTCGTCGACGGCTGAAGAATTTGGGTGAGCGGACTCTGCGCCCAAAGCGCCAGACCGGCGGCGAGGCTAAGAGCAAGAAAGGAAATTGCTTTTGAAAAACTGGACATGGAGCTCTTCCCCATATTACCCGCGCTTGGGGCGGAACACGTGCGTGCTCGTGCCAAAGAAAACTTCCGCAGACTCCATTACCGTCTCAGAAAGCGTGGGATGCGGATGGATGCTCATCGCCACATCGCTTGCCAGCGCGGCCATTTCGATGGCCAACACTCCTTCGGCGATCAGTTCACCCGCGCCAACGCCAACAATCCCCACCCCCAGCACGCGCTCAGTATTCGGGTCGATGAGAAGCTTGGTCATGCCATCGGGACGGTCCAGCGTGACGGCGCGGCCAGATGCACCCCAGGGGAACTTCGCAACTTTGATTTCGCGGTTTTCTCTTTCCGCCTGAGTTTCGGTGAGACCGCACCAGGCAACTTCCGGATCGGTGAACACCACCGCCGGAATCGCGTGGGGTTCGAAGGCGGCCTTATGCCCGGCGATGGCTTCAACAGCGACCCTTCCCTGGTGCGATGCCTTGTGCGCCAGCATGGGCTCACCCACCACGTCGCCGATGGCGTAGATGGAAGGATCGGCGGTTCGCAGTTGCTTGTTCACTTCGATAAACCCGCGCGCGCTGACCTGCACTTGCGTGGTTTCGAGGCCGGGGATCTCCGAGTTCGGCTTGCGTCCCACGGAAACCAGCACGCGGTCGAAAATCTTTTCGCGGTCTTTTTCCTCGACCGCCGCGCCTTCGAAGGTGGCACGAATTCCCGCACCGTCTTCTTTAAGGGAGGCGACGGTGGTATTCAGCAGAATCGTCTCGAACATCTTCTCCAGGCGTTTGTGCAGCGGCAGCACCAAGTCGCGATCCGCGCCCGGAAGCAGCCCTGGCAACATCTCCACCACCGTGACACGCGTTCCGAGCGCCGCATACACCGAACCGAGCTCCAGACCGATATATCCGCCACCAACCACCAGCAAACTGCGGGGAACATCTTCCAGATTGAGCGCTCCGGTCGAATCCATCAGGCGCGGCGAAACCAGCTTGAGCGCCGGAATGATGGCAGGCCGCGAGCCCGTCGCGAGAATGATGCGGTCGAAACTGAGAACCGCTTCCGTGGCGTCGGCTTTGCTGATGCGCAACGTGGTGGGATTTTCAAACGCAGCTCGGCCCTGGATGTATTCCACATGGCGCTGCTTGGAGAGTTGTCCCAGCCCTCCGGTGAGCTTCTTCACCACATTCTCTTTCCAATTGCGCAACCGCGTCAGATCGATCTTCGGCGCGGGAAAGTCAATGCCCCAATTCTTGGCTTGCTGGGATTCTTCAATCAGCTTGGCGACGTGCAGGAGCGCCTTCGAAGGAATGCAGCCGCGGTACAGACACACGCCGCCGGGGTTCGCCTCCGGGTCGATCAGCGTAACTTGCATGCCGAGGTCCGCGGCCAGAAAGGCGGCAGCGTAACCGCCCGGTCCGGCGCCGACCACGGCGATGCGCGACTCCGGACCCCCTTGGGAAGCTCCGTCCAGCGTTTCGGTGAGAGTTTCGTTCATGAACTGACTTTCTTTGGGATTTTCTGTTTTGGATCTTGTGGTCGCAGCTACCCTTGAACCGAAAGCAGGAAAGGCTGTTCAAACGCTTCCGCTACCCAGCGCAGAAAACGCGCGGCGTCCGCGCCGTCAATCAGGCGGTGATCGTAGGAGAGCGAGAGCGGCAGAATCAGCCGCGGTTCGAACTTTCCGCCAATCCATTCCGGTTCGATGCGCGAACGCGAAAGTCCGAGAATGGCAACCTCGGGATGATTCACGATCGGCGTAAACGCCGTGCCCCCGATGCCGCCAAGGTTGGTGATGGTGAAGCTGCCGCCTTCCATGTCGGCCAGCGTGATTTTCTTCTCGCGCGCCTTCTGCGACAGCTGTGACAACTCCACCGCCAGCTCCACGATATTTTTCTTGTCCACGTCACGGATTACCGGGACCAACAAGCCGCGATCCGTATCCGCCGCCACTCCGATGTGGATGTACTGCTTGTAAACGATCTCTTCTTTCTCCATGTCGATGCTGGCGTTGAATTGCGGAAATACCTTCAGCGCAGCCGCGCAAACCTTCAGCGCGATGGCAGTGACTGTCATCTTGCCGCCGGCCTGTTCGGCCTTGGGCGCGAAGCGCGCGCGCAACTGCTCCAATTCGGTGATGTCGGCGCGGTCGTGCTGCGTGACGTGCGGAATCGTGTTCCAGGATTCCGCTAGATGTTCCGCCGTTTTGCGGCGTACCCCGCGCATGGAGACGCGCTCGATTTTTCCCCACTTCGCGAAGTCGGGAAGCTTCGGTTCAATAAAATGTCCGGCGCGCGGCGGGGCCTGCGCCACCACAGCCACAGCGGTCACCAAGGCCTTAGCGTGAGCTTTGACATCGTCTTCACTGATGCGTCCGCCCGGACCCGTGCCCTTGACTTCATAAATGTCGACGCCAATTTCGCGAGCCAGGCGGCGCGTGCTCGGAGCTGCGGGAACCGGGTCACGATGCTCAGTTCCGGCAACCTTGCCCAATTGCACTGGCATGGAGAACGTCGCGGGCCGCGGCTGCGGCTGGTCGGGAGGCAGCGCCTGTTCTTCCGTTTTGCCTTCGGCACGAATCGCGGCCTGGAAAGCCAGACGCGCTCCGTGCTGGCCGGTGACGTGCTCCACGGGCCGGCTCTGCGGACGAACCGCCTCCGCCTGCGATGGTGCCGCCCCCTGCAGCGTAAAGATCACCTGCCCGACTTTTATCTTCTCGCCCTCTTTGACTTTAACTTCATTCACCGTGCCGCTCACCGTGGAGGGAACTTCAACCACAGCCTTGTCGGTTTCGAGTTCCATGACTGGCTGACCTTCCGAAACCTTGGCTCCGGGAGCGATCATCAAGCGCACCAAATCGCCCTCCGAGACGTTTTCTCCGAGTTCCTGCAGCCGAAACTCGCTGGCCGCCGGCCCGTCGGTCGAGCGGGTTCGTTCGAGCGCTGGCTGCGATTCTGATTGCGATGGGCGAGCCGGCTGCGGCCTTACAGCCGCCGCGGTTGTACCGAAAGAAGCCCCGGAAGATTGCACCGGCTGGGCCTTCTCGACCAATTTTGCTGGTTCTTTTCGACGCGGAGTTTCTTTCGCTTCCGCCGCAGGGGCTCCATTACCGTCCGCGGTAAAAATCACCTGGCCGACTTTTATCTTGTCGCCTTCTTTGACCAAAATCTGATTGATCGTTCCGCTCACCGACGAAGGTACTTCCACCACCGCTTTATCGGTTTCGAGTTCCATTACCGCTTGGCCCTCGCTCACCGTTGCGCCGGGCGCAATCATGAGGCGCACCAGGTCGCCCTGTTCAATGTTTTCACCGAGTGCGGGCAATTTGAATTCGATCACTGATTCCATTCCTTATCGATTCGCGAGATGCTCGCGGTTCAGCGGCTAACTGGCGGCCGGGTTCACTTTCTCCGCATCAATCCCGAGATCCCGGATCGCCTGCTTCACCACGTCGAGGCTCAGCTTCTTTTCCCGCGCCAGAGCTCCCAGCGTGGCCAGCACAATGTGCTTCGCATCCACTTCGAAAAAGTCGCGCAACGCCGCCCGGTTCTCACTGCGGCCAAAGCCGTCGGTTCCGAGCGCGACCAGTTGCCCCGACACCCACTTCGCCAGCGCTTCCGGCAGCACCTTCATATAATCGGACGCGGCCACGAACGGCCCCGGCGCATCCTTCAGCGTCTGGGTAACGAAGGGAATCCTCGGCGATTCGCCGGGATGCAGCATATTCCAGCGTTCACAGTCGTTGGCGTCGCGATAGAGTTCTTTATAGCTGGTTACGCTCCACACGTCCGCGGCTACGCCGTATTTCTCTTTGAGCATCGTCTGCGCTTTCAACACTTCGTACATGATGGTTCCGCTGCCGAGCAATTGCACGCGCAGCTTTGCCTCCGGCACGTCCGATGCCTTGAAGCGGTACAGTCCCCGCAACACGCCTTCGCGCACGTGCTCGCCTTTCGGCATCTCCGGCATGGGCAGCGGCTCGTTGGTCACCGTGAGGTAGTAGAAAATCGATTCCTGGTCCACGTACATGCGCTTGATGCCATCTTGAATAATGATCGCAATCTCATACGCGAATGCCGGATCGTAGGCCAGCAAGTTCGGTACCGGCAGCGCGAGCACGTGGCTGTGGCCGTCCTGATGCTGCAGGCCTTCGCCGGCCAGCGTAGTTCGTCCCGCCGTTCCACCGACAAGAAATCCGCGGCAGCGCATATCCGCCGCCGCCCAGATCAGGTCCCCGATGCGCTGGAACCCGAACATCGAGTAATAAATGAAGAAGGGGATGGTGTTGATGCCGTGGTTCGCATACGCCGTGCCCGCCGCGATCAAAGAGCACATCGACCCGGCTTCAGTAATTCCTTCCTCGAGAATCTGTCCGTTCTTCGCCTCCTTGTAATAAAGGAGGGTGTCCATATCGACCGGTTCGTAAAGTTGTCCCACACTGGAGTAGATGCCGACCTGCCGGAATAACGCTTCCATACCAAACGTCCGAGCCTCATCGGGAATGATGGGGACGATCAGCTTGCCCAATTCCGGATCGCGCAACAGTTTCGCTAGCAGTCGCACAAAAACCATCGTGGTCGAGGCATCGCGCCCCTCGGTGCCTTTATAGAACTCTTCAAAGTACGCCTCAGGCACCGACTTCAGCGGCGTGGCCAACACTCTGCGTTGCGGCATGTATCCGCCAAGCTGCTGCCGCCGGGCCTGCATGTACTTGATTTCGGCGCTGTCATCGGACGGCCGGTAGAAGGGCGCGTTGTGCAGTTCTTCATCCGGAATCGGAATCCCAAATCGCGAACGGAACAGTTCCAACTCATCTTCATTCAGCTTCTTTTGCTGGTGCGTAATGTTTTTGCCTTCGCCCGCTTCGCCCAGGCCGTACCCTTTGATGGTCTTAGCCAGGATGATCGTCGGAGACCCGGTATGGTCGACCGCGGCCCGGTAGGCCGCATGCACCTTGATCGGATCGTGCCCGCCCAGTCGCATGCGCGCCAGTTGCTCGTCGGAAAGGTGCTCCACCATCTTAAGCAGCCGCGGATCCGTGCCGAACAGGTTCTGGCGGAAGTAGGCTCCGCTCTCCACGAAATATTTCTGGTACTGCCCGTCGCTGACTTCTCCCAGGCGCCGGACCAGCAGCCCGTCGCGGTCAGCGCGAATCAAGCTGTCCCAATCCGTGCCCCAGATGACTTTGATGACATTCCATCCTGCGCCGCGGAAGATAGCCTCGAGTTCCTGAATGATCTTTCCATTGCCCCGCACTGGCCCATCGAGCCGCTGCAGGTTGCAGTTCACCACGAAAATCAAGTTGTCCAGATTCTCCCGCGACGCCAGCGTGATCGATCCGAGCGACTCCGGTTCGTCCATTTCGCCGTCGCCCAGAAACGCCCACACCTTGCCGCCGCGCGACTGCTTCAGCCCGCGATTCTCCAGGTAGCGGATAAAGCGTGCGTGATAGATCGCCTGAATCGGCCCCAAGCCCATCGAAACCGTGGGAAACTCCCAGAAATTCGGCATCAGCCACGGGTGCGGATACGAACTCAGCCCACCTCCCGGCTTCAACTCGCGCCGAAAATTCTCCAGCTTCTCTTTCGGAATGCGGCCCTCAAGATAGGCGCGAGCATAAATCCCCGGCGCCGCGTGGCCCTGAAAATAAACGAAGTCGCGGTCGCCGCTCTCGGTCCGCGCCTGAAAAAAATGATTGAAAGCAACTTCATACAAAGTTGCCGCCGAAGCAAACGTCGAGATGTGGCCGCCAATGCCTTCCTGAATCTTGTTGGCGCGCACCACCATGGCCAGCGCGTTCCACCGCACCAGGCTCTTGATGCGGCGTTCCATCTCCTGGCTTCCGGGGAATGGCGCTTGTTGCGGAGCTGCGATCGTGTTCTGGTAAGGAGTCGTCGCCGAAAAGGGAAGATTCACTCCCGCGGCGCGCTTGGCATGGAGCGCCAGTTGCTGCAGCAGCCGTCCCGCCCGAGTGGGGCCGCCGCCCTTGGACAGCACATAGTCCAGCGAGTCAACCCACTCCCGCGTTTCTAGTACCTCTTGACCGTCAGTTTCCGTCTGAGCCACGTCTGAAATCTCCGTCGGATTGACCCGAACCATCCATAATATTCAATTGCGCAGAATTTTGCTGGGCCAAGGCCTACGCCCAAACGTTCTACAATGTCAAGGGTCGGATGGGATCGAGCTCGGGAGGCCCTCAATCCATGCGAGTCGCGCTGCTCGTCATTATGGTTGTGATCGTCATTTTTCTCGTCCCGCGCCTGTTCTCGCGCTCGCGCGCGGCCACTCCCAGCCCCGGCACCGTTGCACCCAGCTTCACATTGCCCTCGCAGGAAGGTGCTTCCATCAGCTTGAAGGACTACCGCGGCAACTGGATCGTCCTCTATTTTTACCCCAAGGATCAGACTCCCGGCTGCACCCGCGAAGCCCGCAACTTCCAGGTCGATCAATCCAAGTACGCCGAGCGCCACGCCGTAGTTCTCGGCGTCAGCCTGGACAGCGTGGACTCGCACAAGAAGTTTTGCGCCAAAGAAGGACTGAACTTCAAGCTGCTTGCCGATAGCGACGGCAAGGTAAGCCAAGCCTACGGTTCGCTCACAAACCTCGGAGTGGTAAAGTTCGCCGCCCGTCACACTTTCCTCATCGACCCCGGCGGGAAGGTTGCCAAGGCTTACACGAGTGTCGATCCCGCCCGCCACAGCCAGGAGGTTCTGGCTGCTCTCGATCAGATGCAGAAGTAATAGGCGCGCACGACGGAATTCGGCGGAGTATCGGTATACCGCCAGCTGCCATCGGCAACTCAGGCAGCCCTCTCCTCTCTCCCTGTCTTGAACCGAGCAAGAAGAAAACGGGGATCATCCTGCCAAGCAAGATTTCAGTGATCTTTTGGCTGGTTCTGATCGAGCTGGTTCTGATCGAGCTGGTTCTGATCGAGCTTGTGCTGATCCCCGGGCTCGACCTCGAGTGGCACGCATATCACGCCCTCCCCATGATCCCCACGCGCGTACACCGGCGCATTCCTGGCCAACCAAAGCCCAACCTCAGTCGTGGTGTTTCGCACCGTCTCAGGCACCATCGCGGGCGCGTCATTCGGATACGTATCTTCGTAATTGTCCACTGCCCATTCCGATGGTACCGCCTGTTCTTCCGTCAGACGGTCAACAAAATCCCGCGTGTCTCGACTAAAGGTATTGCCGGTGAATTCGTCGAAGGTCTCCAGCTGCCCGGCCGAATTCGTAGGCCAAGGGTAGGGAGAAACCAACATTGTGGTTCGCAGGCCATGGGCGTTCCCCCACTGGATGGCCTGCACAATAAACTTCTCGTAGCCCGGTCCACTCCCGCCGGTCAGAAAAAAGTTTGGCGGAGCGTCGAACGCGATCGCCTTTCCATACAGGGCCTCACCCCGCTCCAGGGCATAGAACGGATTGGTGGCAAACACATTCTCCCCGAGTTTTGGTTCGTCCGGATCATTCGGACCGACCACCGGAGCCACCGATTCAATGCCCACGGTCCGGGCCGCGTCCACGTACTCCCTCCACGCCTCGAGATCGTCTTCTAATTGTCCCGGAGCAGCCGAATCGGAAGGTGTGTTCACGTTGGCCTCGGAGGGATGGAGACCATGGTCTATATACTGCGCTTTGTAGTAACCGTAGCTTGGGGGAAGCGTGAAATAATTCCAGCCCACCTGCCCCAGTTCAGCCTCGCCAGGCCCGGTCCCGCGAAACACTCGCTCGATGTCCTCCAGAAGACCGCGAGACTCTTCCGCGGCGTTTATCGCATTCCCATGCTCGTAGAGTCCCACGTGACCGCTCTTGAGAAGATCTTCGAACTGATCGCCGAAGCGCAGCGCGTTGAACCCGCCGGTCCCACCGACGAAAATATATTCGCCTAAATTTGAGCAGACGCGGTCCTTGCCTGGATCGCCCACTGGATTTTGTTCGGGCCGAGCATGCGCCGCGGGTATCGCTGCCATCATTGCCGCGGCCACGCTGAGACAACGGCAGAAGTGTCGCCACGTAAGGCTGCGCATTGAAATCACCATCAGAGAACCTTCTCATTTCCTAGCATAACGGTCTTTCCGCGGCGCATTCAACTCCCAGCCCGGCTGGGGATTTCGGCCTCAAAGGCAGACCGGCGCGCGGCGAAATTTTCAATTTTCTCAATTTACAAAATGACCCAATTACCAGATTCCTAAATTACCTCAGTAACTTTCGAGCGAATCCTCCGCGTTTTACTATGCCTTTGGTTGAGTTTCTGAGGGGGAGATCTCAATATGGGTGATCGTGTCACCCGGGCACCGCAGTCAGGGGAACTCGTACGCGCCAAGAATCTGCGCCGCGCGCTCGAGCGTGGAGCCCCACCCACGTTCATTCCACCCGACAGCCTCAACCCCGTCGCACAGCCGCCTTCTCTTTCCTGGTATCCGGCAGAAAACGCTTTCCCAGCTAAGAATTCCGCAAAGAAAAAATCGCAACCGAGCCGGCCCGAAGAGATCCTCGACCTCCGCCGCCAGTACCTCGAACAGCTCTTTGAAGGCTCACCCGACCCTGTCATCATCGTCGACACCGGCTTCCGCACGCAGTGCCTCAACCAGCAATTTCAGCGGATGTTCGGCTACTCTGCTGCCGAGATCTTGGGTCGATCTCTGGACGAGATCCTTTTCCCTCCCGATCGCACCGCCGAAGCCCAATGGATCGCCCAATGCCTCGAACGCGGCGAACGGCTCACCCTCGAAACTCAACGCCGCTGCAAAGACGGCTCCCTGCTGGATGTTTCCGTCTCCTCCGGGCCTTTAATCATTGGCGGCCGCACCGCTGCCTTCTACGCCATTTATAACGACATTTCCGAGCGCAAGCGCGCCGAGGCTCTCAGCTCCGGTCTCTATCGCATCGCCGAGAAGGCCAGCGCCACGCAGGATCTCCAGCAGTTCTTCGCCGCCATCCACGGCATCGTCGACGAACTCATGTGTGCCCGCAACTTTTCCATCGCCATTCACGATCCCGAATCGCAACTGCTCAGCTTCCCCTACTTCGTGGATGAGCAGGAATCCGCCCCCGCTCCCGCAAAACTCAACTCCGGTCTCGTCGAATACGTGCTGCGCACCGGCGAACCTTTGCTCTGCACCCCCGAACTCGCGCAACAGTTGCAGCAGCGGGGCGAAATCGAACTCACGGGAAAATCTCCACTCCACTGGTTAGGCGTCCCACTCAAAGTCAATGATCGTATCTTGGGCGCGCTCGTCCTCAAAAGCTATTCCAAGAACACCCATTTCCGCGAGCGCGACGAGGATGTCCTCACCCTGATTGCACAGCAGTTGGGCGCCGCGATTGATCGCAAACGCAACGAGCAGACTCTGCGCCGTTCCGAAGTTCGCTACCGCTCCCTGGTGCAGACCGCCGTGTACGGAATTTACCGCTCCAGCCTCGAAGGCCGGTTTCTCGACGTCAACCCCGCCCTCATCGGAATGCTGGGTTACAATTCTGCCCTCGAGATCCTGGCCCTCGATCCTCAAAAAGAAGTCTTTGTCGATCCCGCCGAATACACCCGCCTGGTCGATGAATTCCGCCGCAACGGACGCATGGACGGTTTTGAAGTCCGCTGGAAGCGCAAGGACGGCGGCATCATCACCGCCCGCATCAGCGGCCGCGCTGTCGCCGGCGGCGACGGACCCTCCGACGTTCTCGAAGCCATCGCCGAAGACATCACCGAGCGCCGCCTCCTGGAAGACCAGTTCCGTCAGGCTCAGAAAATGGAAGCCGTCGGCCGCCTGGCCGGAGGCATCGCTCATGACTTCAACAATCTGCTGATGGTCATCAGCGGCTACACCGAAGTTCTGCTCGACCAGTTCCCGCTCGGCCACCCTCTGCATGCCAAGGCTGAGGCTATTCAGGGGGCCTCCGATCGCGCCACCAGCCTCACTCGCCAGCTCCTTGCCTTCAGCCGCAAACAACTTCTCGAACTCAAAGTCATCGACCTGAACGCCATCGTCACCGACATGGAGCGCCTCTTGCGTCCGCTCATCGGGGAAAATATCGAACTCACTACCAGTCTCGCTCCCGCCGTCGGCTGCACTCGCGCCGATGCCGGGCAGCTCGAGCAGGTCATCATGAATCTCGTGGTCAACGCCAGGGACGCCATGCCCAACGGCGGCAAAATATGCATTCGCACCGCCAGCGTCACCCTCGACGATTCCTACCGACCGGAAAACATTTTCATCAAGAACGGCCCCTACGTCATGATTTCGGTCAGCGACAACGGTCAGGGCATGGACCGCGAAACTCAGGCTCGCATCTTCGAACCTTTTTTCACCACCAAAGAAAAAGGCAAAGGCACCGGCCTCGGACTCTCCACCGTCTACGGCATCATCAAGCAGAGCGGCGGCTACGTTTTCGTCCAGAGCGAGCTCGGATGCGGCACCATCTTCACCATTTATTTCCCCCGCGTTGACGAACCCTCCGACGCTCTCGGTGCCGCGCCCGTTTCGAGCGCCGCCGCTGGCGGAGCCGAAACCGTCCTGCTCGTCGAGGACGAAGACTCCGTCCGCCAACTCGTTCGCGAGACCCTCGAATCCCGCGGCTATCGCGTTCTCGAATCCGCGAACGGCCAGGCCGCACTTGCCCTCGCCGCCAGCCATCCCGAGCCCATCCACTTAGTCATCACCGACGTCGTTATGCCCGGCCTCAACGGCCACGAGCTCATCCAGCAACTCCGGACCGCGCGCCCCGGCATCAAAACGCTCTATCTCTCCGGCTACGCCCAGGATGCCTTCTCGGGCTCAACCGCCGCCGAAGCCCAGAAAACTTTTCTGCAAAAGCCGTTCACCCTGCAAAGCCTGGCCCGCAAAGTCCGCGAAGTTCTCGGCCCGCCGACCAACTAGGTTGGTGTGTGCGCAGCCAGTTTGTGGGGACGCCGCCTCAGGTGTCCAGCCAAGCGCTGCGAGGCTCTCGAGCATTCCGCCTCTGGCATCGCGCAAGCACCGGCACCGCGTAAGCGCGTGCCGCGTGCGCAATCGGGGGAGAGCGGCGCTTCAGCGTCGCGGCAAGATTCTTCCTGGATGGCGGGTTTTCCCATGAGTTGCGTTTGCCGCCTCCGAATGTAAAATCTCTTCGCATCCCCATCCCTGATCCCATCATCAGTACAATAAGTACTCTGGAGGAAAAATCATGGCTCACGAACTACCGCCCCTGCCTTACGATTACGCCGCACTCGAACCCGTCATCGACAAGCAGACGATGACTCTTCACCACGATCTGCACCACGGTACTTACGTCAAGAACCTCAATGCTGCTCTCGAAAAACATCCCGAGCTGTCCAAGAAAAGTGCCGAAGATCTAGTACGCGATCTCAATGCCATCCCCGAAGATATTCGCGGCGCCGTCCGCAACAACGGCGGGGGCCACGTCAACCACAGCATGTTCTGGAAGATCATGAAGCCCAAAGGCGGAGGCGATCCCACCGGCCCCATCGCCCAAGTCATCACCAAAACTTTCGGCACCTTCAAAGATTTCCAGACCAAGTTCAACGACGCTGGCGTCAAGCAATTCGGCTCCGGATGGGTTTGGCTCGCTGGCAAGCAAGGCGGCGAAGTCCAAGTCATCTCTACCCCCAACCAAGACAACCCCATCTCGCAAGGCCTGTATCCCATCTTCGGCAACGACGTGTGGGAGCACGCCTACTACCTGAAATACAACAACCGCCGTCCCGAATATCTGGCCGCCTGGTGGAACGTAATCAATTGGGACGAAGTCAATCAGCGTTACGAAGCCTTCAAGACTGGCAAGTCAGTCCAAGAGCCAGCCCTGGCTCACCGCTAGGAGTTGCAAGTGTGAAATGCTCGTGTCGGAGTAAGACAGGTATGGGAGAGGGCGACACACCCGCTCCAGCTTGATGGAGGGACAGCCGCCTCGGCTGTCCCGTCAAGCGAAGCGAGGCGGAAGAGCTGGCAACGGGCTAGTGCCTTTCTGCATTTCCTGTGCACCCCCTGTGCACAATCCGTCTCCGCATTTTCCAGAATTTTTCTCCTCACTCGTTCCCGCAAACCGAACCCTCGCCCTCCATGCGGCTTACAGCCATACCTTTGAAAAAATTCTTGATCTGTGCCGATCCGTAAGAATCTCTCACCAGGATTTTCCTTAACTGCACCAAAAATGCTGAATTGACCGCGCGCCTTTTCGCTCGTACATTCTGATTCGCCATCACGAACGAACCTCGGCCGACGACATCACCAGCCGCGGTTGCAATTTGGAGAATCGCTAACTGTCGATCGGCAACCACGGTTACCTTCATCATCGAAAAATTGAGAACCAAGAACTGAAGGGAACTGAATTCAGACGCTCATGAAAGCAACCAACCCATGGATTACCTATCGCACCCGCTTTCTGGTCAAAGCCCAGCAGCTCACCACCAGCCTCACCTTCATCGATCTTCTCGGCCGGCAACACTCCGGACGCAAGGGCGACTATCTTGTCGAATCGAGCGACGGCGTTCTCAGCATCGCGCCCCGGCAGATCTTCGAGGATATCTACGTGCCTTTGCGAGCCGACCAGACTCCAGCTCAGGACGAGACTTCCGAGCAGCTCGGCACTCCCCAATACGAAACAGCGACCCGGGACGAAATCTCCCGGCAGTTTGGGACCCTGCGCCGGCGCGAGACTCGCACGCTCTCGCTCCCGCCTCACCTCACCCGCAAGTCTCCCCAACCCTATCCCGACCGCCGCAATCCGACCCCCGGCCTTCGCTCTCTCTAGACCGGCTTCACCGCTCCTGGGGCAATCGCGAACGCTCATCCCGATGGTCATCCCGACGACCGGAGTGGTGGGACCGGCTGTTTTCCGCGCGGCAGACTGCCGGGGACAGGCCCACAGGCAATTGGCAGCTGGCAGCCAGCAACTGCTGTGGAAAACCAATTTGGCACGCCCGCACCAAGCCCGCCATTGCTGGAGATACAACCTGTGGTGTTTCCCTCTTGACAGACACAATAACCGGGAGTAAGTTTGCAATCCCATAGCACCTTTTTGAGCCCGCCTCGCGGGAACGGGGTCGGGTTTCAACGATGAACGGTAGTTGAGGAGCGCTAACCCAGACTTCTAGTCTGGGTTAGCGACAGTTTTGGTCGGTCAGCTTGGAGTCGCATAATCCCTGCTGCGGGTAAGGCACTGAAGCACGCCGACAGTTTTCTGTTTTGGTGCTGGGGCGGGATTCGCCCTCGAAATCGGGTAATGCCCGAGTCAGGAATCCCAGAGTTCGACTCTGGGAGGATCAAGATCAATAGGACTTACCGGAGGGCGCCCCAGGCCAGAGGTGACCCGGCGCCGCCGTAAGCGTAAGACGAAGAAGCGACTGGAAACCAGAAACCGTTTTTTGGAAGTGCGGTGGCCGTCCCCCGACCCTCCCCCGGTGGATGACCAATCCAGCATCGGTTTTGCGTAAGAGGCCGTGGGTCGTTCAGTCCAGCGACAGCCGTACCGAAGGGGCGAAAGAACGCTCCCTCGCAGACCCTTTGGCCAAGGAGCCCAAAGATGGAAGTTATAACTCGGATCGTAGCCGATTCTCTGGCCCGGCACGGTCTCGATCGCCCCGTCGACCCGCGCCGCCTGCAGTGGTCGCGCTGGTTCCCCTGCGAGTCCCCGCACAGCCTCCTGGTAGTCCCCAGCAAGCCCGGCATCTTCGCCCTGGCCGAAGAAATCATAAACCTCGGCCCCGGCAATACTCACGCGCCCGTGACCGATAGGGAAGGGCACGACTTTGGTCGTGGCACAATCGCTTCCCCAACTTCGCCCGCTTTAGCTGCTGCAGGAATTGCTGACGGAACCCACACGGCTGATGTCGTCCGCCACATGCTGGCCGTCCTTCAGTTCTCCGAAGACGATGACATGGCCTTCACTCTCGACCGCATGTTCACCTGCATCAATCCTATGCGCGCCCGCCTCGCCTCCGGACGCTGCTTCCTGCGCTTCGTAGTAATCGAAGACGGAAACCAGCGCCGCAGCATCTGCAACGCCCTTAATCAATGGATGCAATCCTCCGCCGAAAAAGCAAGTGGACTGTCCGCTGACTTCATTTCGTCGCTGGAATTAGCTCCCATCGCGGCTCGTGGGGGTCGGACACTCGTGTCCGACTCTGCCGACGCCATTCCAGCTCCAGCCAGTCCAGCAACCGATGTCATGCGCCCGGCCCCGTATCTTGATTCCGGAGCCGACAAAAACCTTCACTGTCCCCACTCCCTGCCCTCCGGCTTCTAAACCGCTGGGTAGTTGGCAAGGGATTGGGTGGCGCAAGGCTTCAGCGCTGCGGCGAAAGAATGCAGCCCAAGGCGCAAGCCGTGGGTCAGAACGATAAAGAAGCACGCGCCCCAAAGGGGCAAAAGAAAAGGCTCTTTACAAGATACGCTGCACCCCGAACGATTTCCCGTTCGGGTACGGTCCTCATTCCCTCGTCCACCCCCAGGGACACCGAATCGGGCCAAGATAGAGAGAATCTAACTAATAATGGAGAAAGCAATGCCTGAACTGAAAACCACTACTACCGTTGATTCCGCTGCGGCCACTCACGACAAAAAGAAACCCGGTTTGTCCTTCCGCCGCTTCTTCACCAAGCCCGGCGTCTCCCCCTACGAGGAACTCGAATGGGATCTCCGTCTCGCCCAGATCACCGACGGCAAAGGCAACGTGATCTTCGAACAAAAAGATGTCGAAGTCCCCAAAGACTGGTCCATGACCGCGACCAACATCGTGGCCAGCAAATACCTGCACGGCAAAGTAGGTACTCCCGAGCGCGAAACTGGAGTCCGCCAGTTGGTAACTCGAGTAGCCGAAACCATCCGCAACTGGGGATTGGCCCAGGGCTACTTCAAGACTCCCGAAGACGGCGCAACCTTCCATGACGAACTCGTGCACATCCTCGTCCGCCAGTACGCCGCCTTCAACTCGCCCGTCTGGTTCAACGTAGGCTGCGACCGCATCGAGCCCAACTCCGACGCCCGCAACTGGCACTGGAATCGCCAGACCCGGCAGGTAGAATTCGGCGTAACCGGCTATAGCAAGCCGCAATGCTCCGCATGTTTCATCAACTCAGTAAAAGACTCACTCGATTCCATCCTCACACTGGCCAAAACCGAAGGCATGCTCTTCAAGTGGGGCAGCGGCACTGGCACCAATCTTTCCCCGCTGCGCAGTTCGACAGAAGGCCTGAGCGGAGGAGGTACGGCTAGCGGCCCGCTCAGCTTCATGAGAGGGTTCGACGCCTTCGCCGGCGTAATCAAGTCCGGAGGCAAAACCCGCCGCGCCGCCAAGATGGTCATCCTCAACGTCGACCATCCCGACATCGTAGAGTTCATCGAGTGCAAACAGAAAGAAGAAGCCAAGGCCCACGCTCTCGTCGCCATGGGATACGACGGTTCGCATCCCGATTCCGACGCCTATTCCTCCATCTTCTTCCAGAACGCCAACAACAGCGTCCGCGTCACCGACGACTTCATGTACGCGGTAATCCGTGACACCGACTTCTCCACCAAGAAGGTGCAGGACGGCAGCGTCATGAAAACCTACAAAGCCAAAGACTTGCTGAAAAAAGTCTCCGAGGCCACCTGGCATTGCGGCGATCCCGGCATGCAATACGACACCACGGTAAACCGTTGGCACACCTCGAAGAACACGGCAAGAATCAACGCCAGCAATCCCTGCAGCGAATACATGTTCCTCGACGATTCCGCCTGCAACCTGGCCAGCCTGAATCTGCTGAAGTTCGCGCCCAACGGCACCTTTGACGTCGAAGCCTACCGCCACTCGGTAGATGTCCTGATCACCGCCCAGGAAATCATCGTCGACAACGCCGGCTATCCCACCGAAGCCATAATGGGCAACTCGCACGACTATCGCCCGCTAGGCTTAGGCTACGCAAATCTAGGAGCGCTGCTGATGGCCGCGGGCCTGCCCTATGACTCCGAAGCCGGTCGCGACTACGCCGCCTGCGTAACCGCCATCATGTGCGGCGAAGCTTATCTCCAGTCGTCCAAGATAGCCGAACAATGCGAGCCCCTGTCTCCAGCCACCGAAGCCACAAAAAAGAATCTAGCCGAAACCAATCTAGGAGCAGGCATCGGAACCAATCGTGTGGGGACGGGCGCTTCCCCCATCCAAGCCGAGCGCAGCGGGGCGTCACCCTCAGTACAGACCATGCCCGGCGGAGCCTGCCCCGGCTGGTATATCAACCGCGAACCATTCTTAGATGTGATCCGCATGCACCGCGCGTCGGTGAACAACATAAACAAGAGTAATGTCCCGATCGCGCTCTACGAATCCAGCAAACAATGCTGGGACGAAGCCCTGTCCCATGGCGAAAAACACGGTTACCGCAACAGTCAAGTAACGGTCTTAGCCCCCACAGGTACCATAGGTTTCATGATGGACTGTGACACAACTGGCGTGGAGCCTGATCTTGCTTTGGTTAAGTACAAGAAGCTGGTTGGCGGGGGGATGATTAAGATTGTCAATCAGACTGTGCCCACGGCTTTGTTCAAGCTTGGGTACGATCACGATCAGGCTAACGCTATTGTTGGCTACATTGACGCTACGGGCACCATCGAAGGGGCGCCGCATGTTCGGGACGAACATCTGGCTGTGTTTGATTGTTCTTTCAAGCCGGCCAAGGGGACTCGGTCCATTGCTTACATGGGGCATCTGCGGATGATGGCGGCGGCGCAGCCTTTTATTTCTGGGGCTATATCGAAGACCGTCAATCTTCCGGAGAATGCTTCTGTGGAAGACATTATGGAGGCTTATCTGCAGGCCTGGAAGCTGGGCCTGAAAGCGGTCGCGGTTTATCGCGATGGGTGCAAGAAGTCGCAGCCACTTTCGGCTGCCGGGACTAAGACTGCCAACTCCAGCAAGGAAGACTCCCGGGCGCTTGCGTCACGCGAGGACGATAACCTTAACGCGCCTCCGCGGGCAGTGCGGCACAAGCTGCAGGAGGAGCGGGCCTCGATCACGCACAAGTTCAACATTGGAGGGCATGAGGGTTATATTACCGTCGGGCTCTATCCGGATGGGGAGCCGGGCGAACTGTTCATCACCATGGCCAAGGAAGGATCGACAGTCTCAGGCCTGATGGATAGCTTTGCGCTGGCAACGTCCATTGCGCTGCAGCATGGGGTGCCGCTGAAGCTGCTGTGCGAAAAGTTCGCGCACACGCGGTTTGAGCCCAGCGGCTGGACCAGCAATCCCGACATCGGCTTTGCCAAGTCGATCATGGACTACATCTTCCGCTGGCTGCAATTGCGTTTCCTCACCGGGCAGCAGCAGTTTCTGTTCGAGAATCTGCGAGTGAAGCCGCCAGTTGCCAGCAGCCAGTCGCCAGATGGCGACATGAATGGTTCCCGGGCGACGACCAACGAGCAACGGCCGGGGACGGGTTCGGTGCACGCTGCCGACGCGCTCGCCGGCATTATCGACCTGGGCGACGCTCCCACGTGCAGCTTCTGCGGCAGCATCATGACGCGCAACGGCTCGTGCTATCGCTGCGGGAGTTGTGGGAGCACGAGCGGGTGCTCGTAGCGTGAAGGGGCGAGAGGCAATCTGTATGTGGGTGTGTGGGTGTGCGCAAACGATGAAAGTTTTAGTCTAAAACTTGAAAGTTCGTGCCCCAATTTGTGAAAGCGGAAAACTGATGGTGTCCCGAACACGATGAATTTGCACAAATGGCGTTTGGGGCCGAACTCTCCCTACCGTTTCGCCCTAAGAAGCGTAGTTTAGTGCTGCGCTGTGCGAATTCCAGAAGGGGATAAGATTCACCTGTTCATGAGTGAGCAAAACCAATACGAGAGTTATGCGCTCGCGCTGTACCGGTCGATCCGAGAAACCAATCCTCCAATTGAAGGTTTGCGACAAATTGGATGACAGTATGACCTTCGGTACACACAAAGAGTACCCAGCACTTCAAGCCGCAGACCTAGTGTGCAACACTTCCGAGGCGGCGGCGAATGCCTCTGGCAGCTTGATTAATGTGTACGCATCGACTGTTCCTAGAACCTGACAGTCCGCAGGATCGTGGCTAGCTCCGCGATATTAGATTTGAGCATGACTGTCTTGTTAACTACATTGGGCCTCGTTTAGATGAAAAGTTCCAGACTCGGCTGCGAGTGAAGAATGTGCCCTGAAAACGCGGGCAGGCCGCAACAACTACTGAGCAAACGCTTTATCAGACTCCAAAAGGTCCAGCCGTGACAGGGCTTACAATGAGCGCGTGCCGGACAACAAACACTACTGGGGCGGCCTTTGCCTATGCGGAAAGTACCATCCCGTAAAACTGGCTACGGACGATCCGCAAGAGCCTGTGCCGCAGGTTCGTGAATGGGTCATCATGTGCCCTAACAGGTCTCTGTCGATTTCCATTAGCGCCGGGTTTATGAACCGCGACAAGAGGGTTCGCGAGTAACTCCCCTTCATTAGTTGAAAGGTTTCAAATAATGAACAGGAAGACGTTGCCGCTGCAAGTTTACAATTGTCAACCAAAAGACCGGGGAAAGTCTTGGTCTGGCGCTATGTACGGCGCCGTCGCGCACTTGTTGATCGCGCGGGGCCATCCAAAACAGAGCCAGGGAGAGGTGCTACAGAGTTGCGCTTGTTCAATTCGGTCGAGAGAACGATTTTTTTCGGCGCGGACCGCATGCCATCAACCCTCTGCAACAGGAGCCGGCCAGCGGTGGCGCCCAACTGATATCCCGGCTGATAAACCGATGTGAGAGAAGGATCTGTAAACTTGGTAAACTCCAGGCTGTCAAAACCGGCGATCGACAGGTCTTCCGGACACCGCAGGTTCAGTTCGCGAGCCGCCTGCAGTACACCAAAAGCCATGAGATCGTTGCACGCAAAAATTGCCGTCGGGCGCGGTAGCATGCGCAGGAGCCGAAGAGCAGCCTGGTAGCCAGTCTCCGTATCGAAGCGCGCTTCCTCCACAAACTCCGGCTCGATCTGTATGCGGGAATCCGCTAACGCGCGCATGAAACCCTTCAAGCGTTCGGAAGCGTTGGTCAACCTGAGCGGTCCTGTGATCACGGCCAATCGCGTATGTCCCATCTGAATCAAATGGCGCGTCGCCAGATAAGCACCGTCTGCATTGGCCACCAGCACGGCGTCCCCTTTCCAGCCATCTGGCACCCGGTCAATACAAACCACCGGGACCGAAGCCGAGGCGTAAGCTCGAAGGTGACCCGCAATATCTGCGCCTCCCGACGGAATGATCAGAAGACCCGCGATGTGATAGGAACGCAATTCGCGAACGTAAGCCCCTTCCTTAGAAGGATCGTTATCAGCATTGCAGAGAATCACCCGGAAGGAGCGCTTGAAGGCCACGTCCTCGACACCACGAACCACGCCGGGAAAGAACGGGTTAGTAATATCCGGGATCACCATTCCCAGCATGTTGGTACGGTTTCTGCGGAGTCCCTGTGCTAACGCACTGGGCTGATAGCCCATGCTGCGAACCGCCTCCAGAACGCGGTCCCGCAGCTTTGGCCGAACTTTGGCGGTTTGATTGATGACATGGGACACGGTGCCAATCGAAACATTGGCTCGCTCGGCGATTTGTCGCATTGTGACAGGACTCGTCGTATGTCTTCCCAGGGGAAATGATTCTAACCGATTGTTCAGACTGTGTGTAGCGTTCGAGCATATAAGCCCTCTCCCCGCCAAGTTCACAGTATCGGGGTCGTGCGATAGCGGGCAGCGAGCAGATCGTTTGTGCAGTTCCCTCTTGCAACTGCAAAGCTCCGCCCGACGCTCGTGTTCTAACTGTCCTCGTTCAGAATGATTAGTGACACTCTTCAGTAGAGTGTCAGCATGCAATCCAAAAGCGGGAAACCACCCCGGTCGGCGCGGTCGGCGACGGCGGGCGGTTGTGAAGCGGTTTGTGTCGCAGCGAAGCGTTGACTCGACGGCGACGGATCCTCATTGAAGTATGACGGGGCGCGGGCGCAGCGAGGACCGGACGGCGGTAGGTGGGCAATATGTAAAGATCCAAAGATCCCGACCAACCTGACGCAGTATATGAAAACTGCCGCGCAGTCGGTTGTGAGACCGTGGCTCGGATCGTCCTCGGCACCGTATTTTAGAGCTGATGCGAGATTCCGATGAGAACGAGAACCTGAGAGGGCCGTTTTTTGGCGGCCATCCTCTTTTTGACCTTTTGACCCGCTCCAACCAGAGGGACGCTTGCCTGAAATACTCTGTTTCCAGCTCTGCGACATACCTGCGGCCTGTCACTGCGGGTTTTCGGCCTGTCGGACACGTGCAATAGCACGGGGGCGACTCCGCAAAGTAGGCCACGGAAAGAAAACGGGTTTCAAATGGTAGCGTTTGATGGATAGTTTCAGACAGTACTTAGAAGCTCATGAGTATTTCGTTCGAATAGAAGCGCTTCTCCTTGTAGAAGCTGCATGCGTCAGACATCATCAATCTTCCTTTCGATGTCCTCATAGTGCTCAAACAGATCGACCAGAGCACGGGCTCCAGCAATAAGATTGTCAGACATCTGAGAGAACAACTCGAACAAACCGCTATCCGCGAATGAACACGGCCATTCAATAGCAAAAACAGCAAAATCCCTAACCATCTCCTTTTTGCTCGTGACTCTTTCAAAATGTGAGCTTAAGAGCAAACTGCAGATTCCTCGACACATAATAATTTGCTTCGCTCGCAGCCTGTCCTAATCCCCCCGCATTGGGCGACGCGCCATTGAATGAGGTCTGAGTAACCTGCCAATCCGGATGATTAAACAGATTGAAGGCCTGAGCAGAGAATTGAAGTGTGACCCCTTCGCTCAATGAGAAATTCTTCGAAATCGAGGTGTCGAAATCGACAAAGCGCGGCCCGTAGAGCGAGTTAAGACCTTCATCACCCCAGGTTCCTATAGGTTGCTGAGCGAAAGCGCAGACGTTAAACCATGTGGCCTTCGTGTGGATCCGATCCGGTGCGATTCCGCCCTGTGAAATAGTGGAATGACATGCCGGATCCGGGTTAGCCATGACCGGACCTGCTTTAAATGGATTGCTAATCTCGTTTGGCACATCCTCGGTAGTTCCGTCGACTCCAGTGGAAGGAATAGCAATCGCGTTTCCATTAGTGAGAGTATAAGGAAGCGACGTTTGCACCTGCCCGATGAGATTCAATTGCCAACCCTTCGCAGCAACCGCCTTCAGCCCAGCTGTATTCTTGGCGAACGGTAACCTATAGTTAAGCATAAAGGTGGCTCGCTGCCGGACGTCGAGCACATTGCCCTCCTTTACCAGAACGAATGCGATTCCCCCTGAAGGAGTTGCAGTAGGTTGATAGGGAAAATTGTCAAAGCTGTGTGACCATGTATAGTTAACCGTTGCCCCCAACCCACTGGAGAAATGCCGACCTAGTGTCGCCTGCATCCCCTGGTAGTTCGTATTGCTATAGCCGCCGAATAACCCGAGATAGGTCAGATTAGGGTCGATTGCAGCGTACGGTCGCACTGACTGCCCGTTTCCTGGTAAGTTGGCATCCAATGCGTTGTCTGGAGCGTACTGCTGCCGGCCAAGATTCGCGAGATAGCTTACCGTTCCTATCAGCTTAGCCGGTAGTTGTCTTTGTATCGTTAGATTGACCTGTTCAACGTAGGGCGTTCGGTAATCTAGCCGGATCGCGTCATCAGATCCGGTCGGATTAGTGACGCTATTCGGTACGAGCGGTAGAGGCATGCCGTCCTGCAGTCTCCAGCCACTGGGGACCGCCCACCCGCTGATAACGGGCCCATTTCGCATGGCTCCATTGCTCCCCATGAATGGTGGGACATAGCTTATTCCGAATCCGCCGCGCACCACCGTCCTCCCGAACGTGGCTGCAAATCCAAGATGTGGGTTGATATCTCTCCAATCCTTTCCGACGCCAGCGGTATTGGAGACGCCATTCTCACCGGAAACCAGGGTGCGTCCGTTCGCAGCATCAATAGTCGCTATCTTGCCCGGGTCGCTGCTTACCGGGCTATAGTAGTCGTACCTTAATCCAAGATTGAGCGTGAGCCAAGTTCTCACTCGCCAGTCATCTTGAGCAAATACGCTTTCCTCATTATACCGATATGGAGGAGTAAATAACTCCACGTTCCGGCCTGGACTCTGACCCGGGGACGGGATGCCTGTCATAAAATCTGCATAGGCATTGCCGGTTATGCCGACAAAGACAAACCCACCAGTCGCAAACGAACTCTGATATTGATAGTCGTATGTTCTGCGAATCTCTCCGCCGAATTTAATGCTATGCAGTCCAATCATGTGGGTGGTACTTCCACTGATTTGGTAAATGTCATTTGTATTCAGCTCTGGTTCGTAAAAACTGTTACCGATGTTGCTCTCGCCAACAACATAAATCCATGGAAGGCCAGTACTCAGGCTGTCGTAGTTTGATCCCGTGAGTCCCGCTTCTTGCGCTAGATCTTTGCCTTTGTTGTAGGTATAGCTCTGAACCTTGTACCGGTCGTAACCGATGCGCAATTCTGTTATCCAGTCGGGTCCAAATACATGGACGTAGTTGATCTGTGCGCCTTGCGGGCGTTCCGTGGTAGGCCCCCCAAAATAGGCATCGCCAGCAGGGTACGCTCCAGGTATGACCGAATCGAGATGTTCAAAGGAGTAGCGGGCAAACACCGAGTCTCCGTCGGAGAACCGATGGTCTATTTTCACGTCGAATGTGTCGGTGTCCAAGGTGCGAGATGGAGCGCTTACAAAGTTATTCGAAGCCAGAGATCGATCGGGGCTTGTCGATCGAGGATATAGGTTCAGAAGATTGTAACCAACGGGATCCTGTCCGGTCTGGCCAGGTGACGGGTCCTTGGGGATGATATTTCCCGGATAAGGCAGAGAGGTAATCGGATCATAGATCTGAATGTCGCCATTCTCGGGCAAAAAAAGGTCTGAAAAATCTCCGTTGCGCATTTTGTCTGTTGGTACCGAAGCCAGGTGTACGAGTCCTTGAATACTACGGTAGCCCTCGTAGTCTGCGAAAAAGAAAGTGCGGTTTTTAACAATCGGTCCGCCCAAACTACCTCCAAATTGGTTTTGCTTGTACGGACTCACGGTCTCGGTGAGCACGTCGGGCGCGTCAAAAATGTTGTTTCGGAAGTAGTCGTAAGCAGAGCCATGGAACTGGTTGGTACCCGACTTCGTAATCAGGTTGATGACGGCTGCAGCCGTCCTTCCTAGTTCGGCCGGGTACAGGCTGGTTACCATCTGAACCTCTTGGATTGCCTCGATCGATGGCTTGACAATCACTGTGCCAACGAAGCGCTCATTGTTGTTCATTCCGTCGATCTGAAAGTTGTTGTACCATGGCGACTGTCCATTCACTTGAACCGTTGAGGTGGGACGGGCGTCATCCGGGCCATTTCCTCCTGCATATCCTTGAGTCGAGTTGTTAGCTCCGGGAGCTAACTGCGCCAACGTCGCGAAGTTCCTGTTATTTACCGGCAGGTCCTGTACCGCCTCTTCACCGATCGTGCTCTGCAAAACGGATGTCTGCGTCTGCATGCCCGTTGCTTCTGCGGAGACCGTGACAGTCTCATGGGTTTCCCCAACGGCCAGATGTAAATCAAGCTTCAGGCGGTCGCCCACGGCTAGCGTGACACTCGGAATGATTTCAGTTTTGAAACCGGCACTCTCTGCAGAGATCTTGTAGCTGGCCGGCGGAAGCAGCGTAAACAGATAGCCGCCAGCGCTGTCGGTTTGGGTGCTTCGCACCTCATTCGTGCTGAGATTTTGAGCAGTAATTTTTGCATTCGGGACCACCGCTCCACCATTGTCGGTGACGATACCGACAATGTCGGCGGTCTTTACCTGAGCATTGAGCTGGATGCAGCTCTGGAGGAATATTGCGAATATCGCCAAGATGCCCGCACGAGGATGACGCCTCGCAAAATGAAACATTTTGCCCCTCCGCGTATTTTGATGCTTGAAACGATTTAGATTTTCAAAGAATGAATCGTTTCAAATGTGGAGCGAACATTACTCCACCAGCGTGGTTCATGTCAAGTTGTTTTGTTTACCGTTGCCCCTCTACATGAAGTTGAGCGTTTCAGATCAGTAGCTCTTTGGGCTCAGCCGCCCTTGATTCCGCCCGCTATCAATTGCCCATTTGCGAGACCACGGCAACGGCAAATGGTGCAAGCGTAATATCCTGGCCCGTTAGGCGCTCAATCCGCGGTGGCTGTTCACCTGAAGCCTCATCTACCACCTTAGCCTCGAGCTTGGCTCCATTGTGAGCGCTTCCAATGTTGACCGTAATTGGTTCATTGCTCGTATTCACTAGCAGGACCTTGGGACCGGACGATGTGATGGAAGCTTGTGCGACAACATCTGGCGAAGAGGATTGCGTGGGGACGAGTCTGTCTCCCGGCACGAAGCTACTATTGATGAGCTTCAAAACCCAGTAATGCGCATTGGGGTGCGCGGTATCCCAATTGACCATGGAGATCGAAAGGCATTGAGTCGGATAGCCGAGCATTTGCGACATGCTGATGATTGGGATGCCCAAGTTTTCCGCGGTAATGAAGTTGACCGCCCAGTTCGCGCCAATCGCGACCCAATACAGGGGCGTATACGCCTGATAGGATTCGGTCTCGTTGCAATAGTTCGCGCCTGGCTTGATCTGATCGAAGGTACCAAGTTCGTCGATAGCAATCGACGTATTCGGTGAAAGCTCGTCGCGTATCTTTATTACCTGCCGAATCCTATCGGCAAAGGCCAGCGCCGCCGCGGCGTCGGTATCGCTCTTTGGAGGTGCGGTGAAGAAGTTGACGTGCCAAGTCGTAGGATCATTATTGGATTCCACATAATTCTGGAAACTAAACCACTGCACCGGCGGCGCGTTCGAGGTGTGATTTCTTGGGTTCAAGAAGTAGCGGGCCCAAGGAAGTTCAGCACCTGCGATTTCCGGCCCTAAGAACTGAACATTCGGATCGATCTTGCGAATTGCCGTAGCTACTGCATCGTATATCTTCGTATATTCTTCTACGGTGAATTTGTTCTCCCAATTTGGCTCGTTCAATATGCCCCAGTAATCGATCGTATAGTGGTGACCGGACCGGTGGTACTTGCCGATCTCGTCGGTGAAGCCGCCCTGCGTGTACCAACTGTAGATGCGTGCTTGATATTCGGCAAACTGCAACCCGGTGGGGTCCTTGAGCAATGCCCCTGTCGTACCTTGAGTATAGGAATGAAACGAAGCCCCCGGGTCGCTGGGAATCTCGATATCGGGCACGTTGAACATCCAGCGTGGGATTGTGCCAACATTGACATTGCGCCTGCCGGAAGTATTTGCGAAGAAATCGCTGAAGAGCGGGTCAATATACTTGAAATCCCAGAAGGTCTCTTTGGCCGTCGGCTCCTTCAGCTCCGCAACCGTTTGTCTCGGGATCGTGAACCATAACTGCAGCCGTGTATCGTCGGTATGCAAATCCCGCAACGCCTTGAGCAACGGCTTATTGAGTGGATGGCTCCGCAATGTATAAGCGCTAGCTAGATGTTGTGTCGTTGGAGTAGTCGCAGACACTCTTACGATCTCGTTCCAACTGGCGCTGACCTTGATCGTATCCCTATCTGCCGGTGGGAGCACGGCCGATGCAGGGGTGGCGCCAAGAGCCATGGCGAATGTAGACAGAATCCCTATTACTGTGCGCATCTCTCTCCTCATTTCTTTAAGACACCTGGCGTTAGCCACCAATTGGGGGGCGGCAACCCATACCGCCGGCCGAAGAGCGAATTCCGTTAAAAGATCACGCCCTTTTTTAGAAGAAGGCATCCATAGCCGCGTGGCTCACTGGTGTAGACAATTGCGAATGCCTGTTTTGCACGTTCGTAGAACTCTTCCCGCGAAATACCCTCAAGCTGAACGTGTCGGCCCTCACACTTGTCGATGATTTTCTGGCATTCCTGTTGCACCCCCGGAATTTCTTCGGGCGCATGTACCTGTATCATGCGAAACGCGGGTTTTTCGACAAAAGTGTCGAGCGGGAGCAATTGCATGCAAGCTTCGAGGGCTGCCGGCAGACTTGATCCATCGAGACGTACGAGCCGCTTGGCGTTTGATACCGCTGGGTAATTGCTATCCACGAGCGCGATCTCATCACCGTGACCCATTGATGCCAGAACGTGCAAAAGATCCGGCGTGTGCAAAACACTCAAGGTTTTCAACATAACCTGGCCTCCTTAACGTAAAGATGACCGGACGCAGAGGCCCTTTGCGAGCTCTCTGTGAGCCGACGTTCCTGGCTCTGGAAGACATTGCGCAACGTAGGGAGCACCAGCCTGGAGCCGCGTAGGGTACAGCTCGCAGTTGGTCCACCGTCGCAGTTGAATGCTTTCAAAAGTCAGATGAAAAACTACCCTCATTTCCGATTGCTGTCAAGCGCGAGAAACCTCATTGGTCGTCGGTTGCGTCCTAGGCGTCTAGTCCCAGCTTTTCCGGAAGCATTAATCGTCGCTGGTCCTTACCGTGCTCACCGACAATGGCATACAGTTCGCTATGTTGCCCCAAGAAGCGCAGAGGTTCTATTGTCTCTTGCGCTGCGGCGACGAGCGGCTTACCCGACACAATCACCCCTGTATGATGACCAGATCGGGCAAATGAACGGCACCCTCAAAGGCCACGGCCCAACGCTATCGCTGCGACAGTCAGAACCAGTCTTCGCGCACAACCTCAGCAACTTCGGTCGCCCGCTTATAACTTGCCCCAAGCAGCTACAGGCTCTAGGCGACCTCACTGCCTTCCAGTTCATCCTGGCACCGAGAACACGACAGATTTGCACTCATGGGCCTAGGCTGGTTGACAAAGATTAAAGTGCGGCCTACACTCCTTGGTTTGAAAGCTTTCAATCATTTGCTTCTCTCGGTATGAGCAAGATCGGCCAAGATGCTCGCCGGAATGTTTTGTCCAGACGACCGACACTGATCGATTGCTGAGGTTGTTCTTCCCGGTTGGATGGAAAGGAACTTGGAGCAGGTCCAATGATGATTGTTCATTCGTACCCACTTGCCATAGCCCTTTGTGTCTTGACGATGATCTGCTGGGGATCGTGGGCAAACACACTCAAAATGGAACCGCGCTCTTATTCTTTCTCCCTGTTTTACTGGGATCAGGGACTCGGCTACGTTCTTCTGCCGTTGATCGTCGGACTTACTTTCGGCTCATTCGGGACGGGAGGGAGACCTCTGCTGGCCGACCTCGGGCAGGGAACGGCAGGCTCTTTTGAATGGGCCCTATTGGGCGGCGCCATTTGGAACCTAGCTAACATCCTGTTCATGGCGGCGCTCGATCTGGCTGGAATGGCCGTTGCCTATCCGATCGGGATCGGGATCGCGCTGGTAGAGGGAGTGCTGATCAACTACATAGCGCACTCGAGAGGCAATCCAATCCTGATCTTCGGTGGTGTTGCTCTGATTATGCTCGCGATTATTCTCGACGGACTTGCTTATAGGAACTGCCAAAAACAGACCAGTGTCCCAGGACAGCTTAGCAAGGGAGTTTCCCTTGCGCTGGCGGGCGGCATACTGATGGGCTTGTTCTATTACCTGGTGCAGAGGTCGCTTTCGCAGGACTTTGAACATCCCGCTCCTGGCTTGTTCGGTCCTTACGCGGCTGTGCTCGTCTATTGCGTTGGCGCACTCCTCTCAAGCATTATCTTCAACACCTACATGATGTCCCACCCCGTAAGGGGGCCGAAAACTTCCTTTTCCGACTACTTCGCCCGCGGGACTTTCAAGTGTCATGCGATTGGATTCCTGGGCGGATTTATTAATGCGATCGGAGTCTGCTCGAGCTTCGTTGCTTCAAAGGAAGCGAGTCCCGCCATTGCTTACGGACTCGGCCAGGGCGGCACAATGATTGCTGCGATCTGGGGAATATGCATTTGGAAAGAGACGAAGGGCGCATCCAAGGGGACGCAGCTGATGATTGCAGCCATGTTCGTGTTCTTCCTTAGCGGCCTGACTTTGCTCGTGTCGTCGATGGTGCAACACTGAGCCCGGGTGGGTAATGGCGGGTATTGTCTTGATTTTGGAATTGCAGGTGAAGCGTGGGTAAACCGATCGTTGTAGTGGGCAGCGTCAATCTGGACCTTGTTTGTACCGGCAAGCGAATTCCAGGGGTAAGCGAGACCGTACGAGGCGAGCACTTCCAAACGTTTTTCGGCGGAAAGGGCGCCAATCAGGCCGTCGCGGTTGCTCGACTTGGATATCCGGTGAGTATGATCGCCAAAGTCGGCGACGACGAGTTTGGCAATCAACTGCGGAAAGGGTTGCGGGCTGCCGATGTGAATGTGCGCCACGTAGGCACTGCGAAGGGCACGGCGTCTGGAGTCGCACTTATCTCAGTTGATGGAAAAGGTCAAAATAGCATCATGGTGATTCCGGGCGCAAATGGCCAGTTGTTACCGAAGGATATTGAACGTGCTCTGCCCTTGGTGCGTTCCGCGGGAATGGTGCTGACCCAACTTGAGATCCCTCTGGAGACGGTGGAATGCCTCTGCGAGATCACACATCAGCATAAGATTCCACTTATGCTCGATCCCGCACCGGCACTTCCTCTGCCTAGAAAACTACTGCGCCGAGTGTCGTTTCTGACTCCGAACGAGACGGAAATCTGCACTCTCTGCGGCGTATCGCCGTCGAAGTTGAACCTTTCCACGATCTCTGAGTGCACCAAAGAACTCAAAAGCAAGGGTGCTGCAAACGTTATTGTTAAGTTGGGCGCGCGCGGTGCCTACATCGACTCGGCCGAGGGACCGCGAAAGATGGTTCCGAGTTTCAAGGTGGCTGTGGTTGACTCGACTGCGGCCGGAGATGCGTTCAATGCGGGGCTCGCTGCGGCCCTTTTGCGCAACATGAGTTTGCCCGAGGCCGTACGCTACGGAGCGGCTGTGGGCGCGGTTTCGGTAACACGCGCAGGGGCCCAGCCCGCCATGCCTACGGCGGCAGAAGTTGAGCATCTCCTCCGAATCAATCACCCAAAAGCAAACGGGTCAGGACGGAATCGCTCTCAAGCTGGAGATTTACCTGCGCGCCGGGAGTGGGGGGCAGAAGTGCTGGTTCAGACCTAGAATTGCGGTGGAACAACGCTCGTTTTATACATGCTCTTGGTCCGCGTTTCGGTCGCGCAGCTGCCAACTCCTATCGTTCTCGACGCTGACATCGGGGGCAACATCGCTGATGCACTTGCGCTGGCGATGCTGCTCTCCAGTCCCGCACTCGATCTGCGGACAGCCACAACTGTCTCTGGCGAAGCGAGGGCACGAACAGACTCGTTAGCAGATCGAATTATACTTCGGGTGAATGCCGGGGCTTGTTTGCTTTTTTGGCAGTCGCGCTCTAATCCTGGTTGGCTACTACGTCCACCTCTCCACTTGACCGCATTCTCTCGCTCATTCGTCAATGCCAATACTCCATCCACGATCTTTCGCGCGTACAGCTCGATCGAAACGCTCCACGGACTCCGCGCTTCAACATGCGGCAGAAATATGGTGCGTACCGGGAGGCTTGGAATTTCTACGGGAGGCGGGATTGACGATTCAGACTTGCTGCGAGGAGGAGTGGGTCGAGGTGTGGCCAGCGCATCCGGTGGCACACGCAGCCTCGAGGTTCTCTTCGGCTCCGCTCAGCGTAAGTCTCGCTTCGCTCGGAATGACAATCTCACTCGGCTTCGCTCGGGGCTTTGCCGCCTCGCGATTCGGCACGGAGGATGGGCGGCGAGAGCCCGATGGGATCCGCGGTTCTACCGGTTCGAGCTGATGCGCCTGTCGTTAATCTTTAGTTGACTCAAGGTTGTCTGCACGAATTTGCTTAAGTCTTCCGAGGCTTGCAGTGGGGCCTGATCGCCGTCCGAGGCGGTATGCCGGATGCATTGCAGATCTCCACTGGTCTTGCCCGCATATGTAATCTGAGTGCGGGTTCCGAAGGAGACCGATTTCGCGCAGCCTCCGGTCGGAATTTTGCTGACATCGCCGATCTCCGCCAGCAGGCGCCGCAGGGTCTCGGTATCGATGGTTCCGGGAGGGAACTGTTGCGACCTGGGTGGATCAGAGCGAAGGGCAACGGTGGCGCCACTAATTTCTGCCGTGACGCTGCCGTCATTGTGTATCACCAGTTCATAGCCACGGGTGTTGGTGGAGCGAGATTTGACGATGGTGGCCAGATTCCCTTCAACGTCCTGCTTCATTTCCTGTCCCGGCGCCGCAGTGGATTGGCCCTCCGGCGTCGTGGCCTGCGGAGCGGCCGCACAGCTGCCTTGGAGCAAGCCTGCGACCACGAGAGCCCACGAAAAAGTCCTGACTAAACCGGCAAGCACAGGGAAATTATAAAACCTCCGGTGAGTCCGGTTGCCGCCGCGTGTTCCCATCCATTGGACAGGAATCCACGCGACGGCGGCCTGAACTATAAGCACCACTGTGACCTAGTTCGACCGATGGTGCCGTCTATTGAGTGACTGTGACTTGAATCGTCCCCGTGGTGCCGGACGTAGCGCCCGTCGCCGCGCCAGTAGCGGTCACGTTATAGGTTTGGCTGGTGGAGGTGGGCGTTGGCGTCGGTGTTGGAGTTGGCGTAGGTGTACTGCTCGATCCGCCGCCGCACCCCAACCATCCAAGCATCAGCAGCAATGCCAGACCACACCAGAGGCAGTTCTTGCTCCTTCGGATTGCCGACGCACCAACGGACAGCAGCAGAATGCCGGGCAGTATGAAGCCAAGCATCAGCCATGACGATCCGCGGGCGGGGCGGACTAGCTTCGCATCGCTGGTGGTGGTGGTGATCGTCATCGTCACATTCGTCGACGACGGCAGGCTGGCAACCGACGTAAACGTGCAGGTTGCGTCGGATGGCAGACCGGCACAAGTAAAAGTGACTGGGGTGGAGATCGCGGCGTTCGCGGAGACTGCAAGCGTCACCGTGCCCGACTGGCCTCCTACGATTGTGACAGGAGTGGATGGGGCCGACACCGTGAGCGCCGTCTGAGTCACAGTCAGTCCACTGACTGTTTGCGAGGAAGGCGCGTCGTTGGCGCCGTCGCCGCTGAAGCAGGCAGCCACACTTGTAGTGCCGGCACCAATTTGGGCACCTGTAACGCCCGACGCGGTAGCAGTGGCGTTACCGGTGCCCGCAACCAGGTTTGCCGATGCGACCGCGGTGCCGGTACAGGCGGTGCCGGAATAAAAGTTCACGGTTCCCATGGGCGGAGCGAGGCTACCCCGGCCTGTGGCGACTACTGTCGCCGTCAGGTTCGTAGTGCCAGTTGTATAAAGCGAAGGTTGGCTGACGTTGGCTGTGGTGGTGCTGGCGAACAGAGGTGTGACGCTGGTCCAGTTCTTCACCAGGTTGGTGATATTGAAGCTGCCCAGACCGGTCGCGTCGTTATATCCCGCGCTCTGGCTAAAGGCCAACTCGAAGCTGCCGGTGGAATTGGAGATGAGGCCATACGCGTCGGTGGAAGTGTTCGTATAGCAGTCTGTGCTGTCCTTAGCGCACGGCTGATCGTTGTCGGCAACGAGGCAGCCCGTGTTGGTGCCGGCCAGGCAGGACGTGGATCCCACCGCCGAAGTTCTATTGATGGAATAGAAATTGCAGGTGCTAAAGATGCTGCCATAGGTGCTTATGGCATTGATGTTGGACCCTTCGCAGGTGTAGACGCTGGGTTTAGTAGTCGAGGTGTTTTCGGCGCCGGGTGTGCCATACTCAGCCGTGGCGAGCGCATAGAAGGTGTAATTCGCCTGGCCCTGGCGCGTCGGCTGGGCGTTGCCGGAGGGGTGCTTCTGGTTGATGAGTCCCATGATGCCACCAATCATGGGCGCCACAAACGAAGTGCCGCCTGCCCCGTTCAAGGTACTGGAAAAATCGCACGTAGTCACATCGGATTGGCAGAACACCAACACGTGGCTCCAAAGCCCATCGGAGGCAAACAGCGAAACATCGGGCAGGTTGCGCTTGCTGGTCGAGGAGAAGTTGCCGCTCAGGCCAACACCATAGGCGCTTTGCCAAGTTGGGATGCCGTACACGGTGCTGATACCACCGGCACCGCCGTCAAGGGTCGTAAACTCCTCAGCAATGGGAGCTGAGCTATCGTTGCAAAGACCTTCTGGACCGTTGCTAAAGGTGATGCTGTCAGCATAGCTGAGAAAATCCGTCAGTATCGGACTCGCGCAAGTGCCGTTCCAGGCCATCTCTGGAATATAGGACAGGGCGGAGAGATAGGGCGAGGTGTCATTCGAATTCCAGTAGCTCGTGGGGGCGAAATTCGTCTGGTAATTGTCGCTGAAATCGGTGCCCCCCGCCGCGACGTTGTACGGCGTGGATGCCAAGCCACTTACTGAAAGTCCGTTTTCGCCCAAGTCCTCGCCTGAATGAGGGCCGGCCCCGTTTCCGCGATCACAGGTATCATCGGCGCTATCGCCAGCGGCGACAACAGGAGTCTGGCCCTCGGCTACGGCTTGCTCCCAGAGGTTGTTATAGAACAGGTTAGAGCCGAAGCCAACCGCGCTTGAGGGCAGCTCCGCCTCACACCATCCGAAGCTCACGCTGAACGCGGAAACTGTGCTGGCGAGATTGTTGACGATGTAAGGAGCCGAGAGATCGATCCCAGCAGTCGTTGCGGTTGAGGCGCAAGCCACAAAGTCAATGGTGGCGGCCGGCGCGGTTGTGCCCATCCATTGCACATCGATGTCAGCCTCGCTCTCCGCATCGCCCATAAGGTTACCCGGATCATCGCAGGTGCCGGTGACACCCTTCATGAAGTTGACCCCGCCCTGGGTGGCATTCGGGGTGGAGGGATAGGCCGGGAGGCCAAATTGAGAGCGGAAGGTGGTAAGGTCGTCCTCGACGATGTCGGTTTCCTGCACGATCGCGAGCGTCTGTCCAGCGCCATTGGTCGCCGGCGAAGCGGTAAGCAGCGGTCCCTCACCGTAAATGGTATAGAAGTCTTGTGGCCCCACCGCCCAAATCGTACCGCTGCTGGCGGGAAACGTGATGAGGGGACTTCCCGCGTTCCCATTCTGCTGAGTCTTGCTCTCCGCAGCATTGCCATCGGCCGCCCGCACGTGCCACGCCCCCGTCTTGGAGTCTCGCTCGAGGGGGACCACGCCACGGACGAGCGGTTTCGGGAAGAAATTGTGCAGCGAGCGGAAGCCGGCGACCACGGGCGCCAGAGCCGCCGGTATCTGGGGCTCGCTCATGTTGGCGATGTGCTGCTCGCCTCGCACATACAGATTGTGAATCTCGGTGTGGAAGGTATTCCGCACTTGCCCCGCGGTGCCGCTGAAGATGATCAGCATCTTACCGGCCGGAACCGTGTCGATTTTGAAGCCATGGCTTTCGAGCCACGCGCTGACCACGGCGATGTCCGAGTCGGCGACTCCGTAGCAGCTACCGACGTCTTGCGCGCTAAGCCATTGGTGGTAAATGGACGAGCGGCGGTTGTGCATCTGGTCGATGCGGGTGGCCAGCGCTGTCTCCTGCTCGGGGCTGCGCCGGAGCATCAGGATGATGTGCTCGAGCGGCAGGCTGTCGTCGACCCTGCCCTGATCATACTGGGCCCGCGCCAGGGGGTGGAGGTTGCCCTGCAGGCTCATGAGCGCGTTATCGTCCACGCGGTTGATGATGCGCGGGAACGCCAGGGACGAGCACTTGGAATACGGCGAGGTTGCGGCGAACCCTGGCAAAGTGAAAAGAACCGCGGCGCACAGGCAAGCAAAAACAGCGACAACCAGGCGAAAACGTCTCATGCTACAATCCCCCACCAAAATAGATTTGAGAGTGCTCAGGATGCGTTCGCCCCCCCGGGAAGGCCCGCACGACTCGACATCGAACACGTTGCAAGGTGTAGTAAACGGCGCGAATGTAACCTCCCCGCCATCACTTGTCAATTCATTTCTCGTCTTTAGGTACATGATTCGCCACTGGATACGCCCGATTTGGGCCAGTTTCTCGTGTCTTATGTCTTACGGCATATATATCCGTAAGGGGATTGCATGACCACCCTGCTGCTGTTTCATCTCGCGTTCGCGAACTCGCCTCCGGTCTTTCCCAACCGCAAACCCGTGCGGCGGGGTTCGCTTTTCAAACGTAACGTCAAGTGCAGGAAGTCGGGCTGTTCCTGTGGGCAGGATCCCAAGGCACGGCACAATCTCAGCCCCGCAAGAAGACAAATGCAGGCATACCATTGCCTCTCCATAAGTGAGCTGTTTGTGCTTACACATTGCCCAAGGACCGCCGTTGCTCTCCACGTAGTATCGAACTCCTAGGTTCCCTGGTTCGGGGGATTTTCGTATCCCTTTCATCTCGGCACTTTTCGCAGTTCCTTCTGGTTCTTGAGCGACCGTTCTGCTTCGAGGAGGTTCGTCCCAATTCCGAAGCAGAAATCTGCGCCCGCGATTGTCGTAATACGACCATCGAGAGCAACCACCGCAAATGGTTGCTGGCTTAAAATGCGTTGTGCCTGCGAGAGTCTTTGATTAAGCTCCTGAAAAGATTTTCCCTTGCAGAGAAACTCATCCCCTTTGTCGTGGTAGGCGTCCAATCCGACGCTGATCAGCATCTCGGCAAGTCTTTTTATCAGCACGTCCCCAGCGGTGTACCCAAATTGATCATTGAGCGCCTTCAATCCGTTCACGTCGCACATCGCCACAAACGGGCTGGCTCCGCCCTCTTCGAAGGCCCGCGTGTTGGGCAAATCAGTTTTCTCCGAGACTAGCAGGGCGTGTCTCATCTCCTGTGCGGACATTTCCGCTACCCGTTTGCGGGTGACATGGTCGGTCCGGCGATCTTTCCATACATTCATCGAGGGCTCCCATGATTCTCAACGTGAGACGACTGAACTCGACACGCTCAATCTACTGGATTTAGTCGATAAAAGAAGCCAATTTGGGTCAATTCGGGTAACCAAAGTAACCAGAGATCTTGGGGTGAGATTGGCACACACTCCAAATCTCCGGATTTTCCGAGCACAGGACATGTCATGTAACCTGTAGGAGAATGAAGGGACTAACCTTAGTTGGGGAGTGGGTCCGCCTGGTGCCGCATTAAGGGTAGTTGATTCGTTGATTCGGCGGTTCAGTGAGGCCGCAAACATCGAAAGCGAGAATCGATCGCCATGAGTCTGACACGTAGAGACTTCGCCAAGCTGGGCGCGCTCTGCCTCGCAGCCCGGTTTGCCCCGAATCTGCATGCCGAGGCCTCCGCCCCTCGGAAGATCGGCTACTGCGTCATCGGCCTCGGCCGCATCGCAGGTCACTTCATGCCCGCCGTGCGCAGCACTACCACCTCCCAGATCACCGGGCTCGTTAGCGGCCACCGAGACAAAGCAGAGCGGATCGCGGCCGAGTACGGCGTTCCGGCAAGCTGTATCTACAACTACCAAAACTTCGATGAAATCGCGCACAACCCGGCCATCGATGCGGTCTATGTAGCGCTGCCCAACTCGATGCACGCTGAGTACACGATCCGCGCGGCCAAAGCTGGCAAACATGTGCTTTGCGAGAAGCCGATGTCAACCAATGTGGCCGCGGCCGAGGCGATGATCGCGGCCTGCAAGGCGGCCGGCGTCAAGTTGATGATTGCCTATCGCTGCCACTACGAGCCCACGAACCTGAAGGCGATCCAACTGATCCGCGATGGCGCGCTCGGCCAAGTGCAGGCCATCGAGAGCACCTTCGGCTTCAACATTAGTCCCGGCGAATGGCGGCTCAGCAAGAAAATGGCCGGCGGCGGTCCGCTCTTCGATGTCGGCATCTATTCACTCAACGCATGCCGCTACCTGACCGGCGAAGAACCGGAGCACATTCAGGCGAATGCGTCGGTCATCGATCACGACGGCCGCTTCAAGGAAGTGGAAGAGAATGTTTCCTGGACGATGAAATTTCCTTCCGGCATCGTCGCCAGTTGCAACACGACGTACGGCGCCAACATGGAGGGCTTGTATCGCGTTCACGGATCGAAAGGCTGGCTCGAAGTCGATTCGGCGTTCGTCTACGAGGGACTGCGGCTGCGCGCCGAGTATGCCGGCACAAAACTCGACGAACTCAATCCGGCTCGCGACCCTTCGCACTTCCAGGCCGAAGCCGAACACTTCTCTCACTGCATCCAAAACGGACTGGATCCGCAGTCGCCGGGCGAAGAAGGTCTGCGCGACATGCGCTACATCATGCAGATTTACCGCTCGGCGGGAATTGCAATTCAGGTCTAATTTAACCGGCTGAAAGTAAGCTGCTGATTCGATGATCAGCCCAATCCGCATCTTCCGTTTGCCTTGTCGAAAGTCGCAAGAAACTAGCCTAGCCAACCTTCTGGGTTTCTACCTAGCCATCTGGCTGATGCGCCTTCCGTTCCTAGCCTCGATCCTGTTCTCATAGTTTCGGAAAGGGGTTTTCGTTAAACATGGCCAATTCAATAATAG
>Ga0182015_10000724_pt1 | contig 46280 bp, 51 predicted proteins | sample 712P3MmetaG_FD_120478 | JGI IMG/M metagenome (GOLD analysis project Ga0182015, IMG submission 120478) | Permafrost microbial communities from Stordalen Mire, Sweden - 712P3M metaG | ecosystem: Environmental > Terrestrial > Soil > Wetlands > Permafrost | place: Sweden: Stordalen | collected...
ATGCCGGGGGACAACGTGAGCCTGGTGATTGAACTGATCACGCCGGTGGCCATGGAGAAAGGCTTGCGCTTTGCGATTCGCGAAGGCGGGCATACGGTTGGAGCCGGGACAATCGCGGAGATTATGCAGTAACCGCGCAGATTGTGCAGTAACAACGAAAAGCTGCGGAGCTTTGCTCCCCAGGGGCAGCCGAGGGCGGTTGTCCCTGCAAAAAATAGACGCGGCTTGCGGCCCGCCGCCAGTTCTTTCCTTCCGGAGATGCCGGGAGGGGTTAGAGAGATGAAACAGTGATTGGAAACGAGAAAATTCGTATTCGGTTGAAAGCTTACGACTACCGCATTCTGGATCAGTCGACCAGCGAGATCGTCGAAACGGCCAAGCGCACGGGAGCGCGGCTGGCGGGACCGATTCCACTTCCCACGATGAAGAACAAGTACTGCGTGCTGCGGTCGCCGCACGTAGATAAGAAGTCGCGGGAGCAGTTCGAGATCCGCACGCATAAGCGGTTGCTCGATATTCTGGATCCGACGGCGCAGACCGTGGACGCGCTGATGAAGCTCGATCTGCCGGCGGGCGTGGATGTGGAGATCAAGGCGTTCGGGAAAGAACATAAGTAGGGCTCAAGCGCGGGCTGGCGCCCCCAGGAACGGGCGAGGGCTCCACACGAGCAGATTAGCTCCCTAGCCGATAGGCGCTGCATAACAGCGAGCCACGCTGGGCATGGAGAAGGAAAAGGAAATGGCAACCAAGGTCGCGGGAATTCTGGGCAAGAAGGTGGGCATGGCGCAGCTGTTTGACTCGAAGGGCGACGTGCGTCCGGTCACGGTGCTGCAGGCTGGCCCTTGCGTGGTGACGCAGCACAAGTCGGCGACCAGAGATGGCTATGAAGCCGCCCAGATTGGACTGGTCGAGTTTGTGAAGGAGTCGCGGCTGACCAAGCCGGCGCAGGGACACTTGGCGAAGAACAATCTTCCTCCGGTGAAGTTCATGCGCGAAGTGCCGCTGGAGGTTGAGGGAACGCCCGATGGGGACGGCTCGGTGAAAGTTGGCGACCGAGTGCTGGTCGAGATCTTCGAAGGCGAGCGATTCGTCGACATCGTGGGCATCAGCAAGGGGAAAGGGTTTCAGGGAGTGGTGAAGCGGCATCATTTTGGCGGTGGTCCGAAGTCGCATGGATCGATGTTCCAGATCACGGGCTCAATCGGTTCGTCCGCCTTCCCCTCGCGCGTGTTCAAGGGGATGCGTATGTCGGGCCACATGGGCCATGCCCGGGTGACGCAACGCAACTTGCGGGTGTTGGGCGTGGATAAGGACGAGAATCTCCTGGTGGTCGAGGGCAGTGTGCCGGGACCGGAGGGTGGCTACATCGTGATTACGAAAGCCAAGAAGCCACCACGAGAACGCCGCGGATTCGCAGGGTCGGCGACGGTGGATCCGTTGAAGGCTGCGAAGAGAGCGGCCAAGAAAGCATAGTTAGTTAGTTAGTTAGTACCGAGAAGCAATATGGCGACGATTGACATACATAATCTGAGCGGCGAGAAGGTTGGGACGCTCGACTTGGCCGACGAGATATTCGGCGCGGTCAACGAAGATCTGCTGTGGGAAGCGGTAAAACATTACCGCGCCTCGCAGCGCGCCGGAACCCACAAAACGAAAGCCCGCTGGGAAGTTTCCGGCTCCGGCAAAAAGCTCTGGAAGCAGAAGGGGACGGGCCGGGCTCGCATCGGATCGATCCGGTCGCCCTTGTGGCGGCATGGCGCGACGGTGCATGGTCCGCAACCGCGCTCCTACGACTACACCTTCCCGCGCAAGAAGCTGATGGGCGCGTTGCGCTCGGCGCTGGCCGCGAAGCTGGCGGACGGCAAGCTGATTGTGGTGAATACATTTGAGATGAAAGAGCCCAAGACCAAGGAGTTCCGCAAGTCGCTGAACTCGTTGAAGGTCGATAAGACAGTTCTGCTTGTCGAAGAGCCGCAGCAGGAGAATCGCAACCTGGGATTGAGTGCGCGCAATATTCAAGGCCTCGAACTGCTGCGTACCAACGAAGTGCATCCCTATCACCTGCTGCGCTACGACCGCGTGATTTTCTCGCAGCCGGCAATCGAGAAGCTGCAGGTGTCGCTTAAGTCTTCGGTCTCGAAGCGACAGCACAAACCGAAAGAAAAAGAAGACAAGGGCGCGAAGAAGGCGACCAGCGAGCGCCGGCGGCGGCCCCAGCATGACAAAGCGGCGGAGGTAGCCTGATGAAATCCGCATACCAGATCATTCGCCGTCCCGTGATTACCGAAAAGGGCCTGGCCATCAAGGAAAAGCAGAACACGCTGGTTTTTCAAGTGACGCCCCACGCCACCAAGACGGAGATCAAGCAGGCGGTGCAGTCGATTTTTAAAGTGAAAGTGCATTCGGTGCGCACGGCGATGTATCCGGGAAAAGAGCGGCGGCGCGGAAAGTTCGCGGGCTACCGTCCGGACTGGAAGAAGGCGTACGTGCGCTTGCGGTCCGGGGAAAAGATGCCGGAGTACGCGCAGAACTTGTAAGCGCAGGCTTCCGCGATCCGGGGTTCGGCTTCCGGAGAGAGGAAACCAGCAAATTCCACGGCGGCAAACAACGCCGGTTCGGAATGACAACGATTTGAGCGACGACAAAAGGTTTGAGTTAAGAGCTAACGGCTAACAGCTAAAGGCTGATTTTATGGCAATCAAGACTTACAGACCGACAACCCAGACGCTGCGCTATCGCACGACCATCGTCAATGACGACATCACGACGAAGCATCCGCATAAGCCCCTGGTCGAGCCCAAGCAGCGTACTGGCGGGCGGCGCAATTCGGGCGACATCACCAGCTGGCACCGCGGCGGCGGGCACAAGCGCAAGTTGCGCATCATCGATTTCAAGCGCGACAAGACGGGGATTCCGGCCACGGTGACGACGATCGAATACGACCCGAATCGATCCTCGCGGATTGCCCTGCTGGCCTATGCCGATGGAGAGAAGCGCTACATCCTGCAGCCCGAAGGGCTGAAGGTGGGACAGAAGGTTCTGAGCGGGCCTGAGGCTGACATTCTTGTGGGCAACGCGCTGCCGCTGCGTAACATTCCGCCCGGCACCCAGATTCACAATCTCGAGCTCAAACCGGGCAAGGGTGGGCAGATGGTGCGGTCGGCGGGCGGTTCAGCGCAACTGGTGGCGAAGGAGGCGGAGTACGCGCTGGTGAAGCTGCCTTCGGGCGAAACCCGCAAGATTTCGCAGGACTGCATGGCAACCATCGGCCAGGTGGGTAACCTCGACCACGAGAACATCACCATCGGCAAGGCGGGACGAATGCGCTGGCTGGGACGTCGTCCGGTGAACCGTGGTGTGTCGATGAATCCGGTCGATCATCCGCACGGAGGCGGGGAAGGCAAGACCTCGGGCGGACGGCATCCGGTGACCCCGTGGGGCCAGCCGACGCGTGGGTACAAGACGCGGAACAACAAGCGCACCGATAGGTTTATTGTGAGCCGGCGCAGCAAGTAGACAAGCAGGTTGCTCCGGATCGCTCGCGAGCCGGCGGCATGACAAAGTTTGAGGTAGCTGTTGGCTGAAAGCTGACGGCTGAAAGCTGAGAGCTGAATTTATGGCACGTTCAACCAAGAAGGGCGCGTTCGTCGATGCCTACCTGCAGGCGAGGGTTGAGGGCATGAATGCGCGCAATGAAAAGAAAGTGCTGCGCACCTGGTCGCGGCGTTCGACGGTTGTGCCTGAAATGGTGGGGCACACGATCGCGGTGCATAACGGCAAGAAGTTCATTCCGGTGTACGTCACCGAAAATATGGTCGGCCACAAGCTGGGCGAATTCAGTTTCACCCGGACTTTCAAGGGGCACTCCATGAGGGCGGCGACGGAAACGGCGGCCAGGCCGGCAGGCATCCCCGGCGGTCCGGGAGCGATTACCCCGGCGGCTCCGTCCGCGCCGGCGCCGAAGGCATAAACACAGTTTTAGCCACGAGCTGGGTTCTTAGCTCTTCGCTAAAACAAAAGAGATTGAGACTATGGAATTTCGAGCTGAATTGCGATACCTGCACGTATCGCCGCAGAAGGCGCGGCTAGTCCTGGAATTGATCAAAGGCCGGCGCGTGGAAGAAGCGCGCAACACGCTGGCCTTCACCAAGAAGCGGGTGGCGGCGCACGTGGGCAAGCTGCTGCAATCGGCATTGGATAACGCGAACTTTCTCAGCGCCGAAAAGAATCTCGACGTGGAGATCGACAACCTGTATGTGAAGAGCGCGATTGCCAACGAGGGACCGCGCATGAAGCGTATTCGTCCGGCGCCCCAGGGACGCGCGTACCGCTACCAGCGGCGCATTTCGCATATCGAGTTGATCTTGGCGGAACGCGGCAAGAGTGGCGACACGGGGTCGAGGCAGGCTGGCAGCGCCCGGTCGGCGGTAGCGGTTGCGGCCAAGGGGAAGCGGCATGCGCCGGCAAAGAAGGCGGCGGCTGGGAAGAAAAAGGCGGCCGCGAAGTAGATTGCGGGGCGCGGGCGCTGCTTGGTTTGGCGGTACGGTCGATGTAGGGATTCGTACGATTTCGATTTAGGAGAAGCAATGGGACAAAAAGTCCATCCTTATGGTTTTCGCCTCGGCTTCACCAAGCCGTGGAAGTCGCGCTGGTTTGCCGAGCGGGATTATGACAAGCAGCTGCACGAGGACGTTAAGCTGAAGGCTGAGTTGAAGGACAAGCTCAAGTCGGCGGGCGTCAGCTCCATCGAAATTGAGCGGCCGGGCAACAAGCTGCGGATCATCATTAAGACGGCGCGGCCGGGCATCATCATCGGGCGCAAGGGCGCGGAGATCGACAAGCTTAAGGCCGAGCTGCAGAAGCGCACGGCGGGCAAGGATATTTTTGTCGACATCCAGGAAGTGCACAAGCCGGAGCTGGACGCGCAGTTGGTTTCGGAATCGATCGCGCTGCAGCTGGAAAAGCGCGTCGGCTTCCGGCGGGCGATGCGCAAAGCAGTCGACTCGGCGCTGCGCTTCGGCTGCAAGGGAATTAAAGTTCGCGTCAGCGGACGGCTGAACGGCAATGAGATCGCGCGTTCGGAGTGGTATCTGCAGGGGCGGTTGCCATTGCACACGCTGCGCGCGGATATCGACTATGGCTTCACCGAAGCGCGCACGACCTACGGCGTGATTGGAGTGAAGTGCTGGGTATACAAAGGCGAAATTTTGCCGCAGAAGAAGCGCGAAGTCGCGACGGCGGCGGGCGGATTCTAAAAACGTTTGGCTAGAAGCCAAGAGCTGATTTTATGTTGATGCCAAAGAAAGTGAAGTATCGCAAGCAGCAGCGCGGCCGCATGTGCGGCAAGGCCTGGCGCGGGTCAACGCTGGCGTTCGGCGATTTCGGGCTGAAGGTGCTGGAGCCCGGCTGGATTACCGATCGGCAGATTGAAGCCAGCCGCGTAGCCATGACTCGCTTTGTCAAGCGCGGCGGAAAAATCTGGATTCGCGTGTTTCCCGACAAGCCGGTCACGAAAAAGCCGGCCGAAACCCGTATGGGCAAGGGCAAGGGAGCCCCCGATCACTGGGTCGCGGTGGTGCGTCCGGGAAAGATTTTGTTTGAGATGGAAGGCGTTACGATTGCGGACGCGACCGAGGCGATGCGACTGGCTTCGCACAAGCTGGCGCTGCGGACCACGCTGGTCAAGCGCGAAGGCGCGAAGCATTAAAAAGCGAGCTTTCAGCGGTGGGTCAATTGCGCGTGAGTTGGCAGAAAGCGGAGAGCGAACGGGCGGAGAGCAGTTAAGGACTTTTATGAAGGCAGACAAAATCAGAAACTTGACGGAAGAGGAGCTTCGCAACCAGGAAGGCGAGCTCGCCGACCAGCTCTTCAAGCTGAAATTTCAGCTGAACATGGGGCAGACGGAGAGTCTGAAGAAGATTCGTGGGTTGCGCAAGGACATTGCGCGCGTCAAGACGATCCGCGGCGAGCGCGACCGCTCGACCGCAACGGAGAAACGATAATGGCGGAAACCAATCCCTCAGCCCAGGCAACGGAAAAAGTGCAAGGGCGCCGCAAGGAAGTGGTCGGAGAAGTCGTCTCCAACCGCATGCAGAAGACGATTGTGGTGAAAGTGACGCGCAAGAAGGCGCATCCGTTTTACAAGCGGGTGGTGGCGCGCAACAAGAAGTTTTACGCCCACGATGAGAACAACGAAGCGCATGTGGGCGACGTGGTGCGGATCGAGGAGACTCGTCCGCTGTCGAAGCTGAAGCGCTGGAAGCTGAAAGACATTGTGCGCAAGGCGCCGCTGGTTCCGGAAGCGGCGGTTGAAGTGGCGAGCTAGGGCCTTGGGGGTGCCGGTGAGAACAGGTTCCTCCCCTGCGCTTCGCTCCGCGGCGGAATGACAAGGAATTTAAGGAGATTGACGCCATGGCTGTGATGATGAGATCGATGCTTGAGGTCGCCGATAATTCCGGCGCCCGCAAGCTGCAGATGATTCTGCCGCTGGGGGGCTCGACCGGATTGAATGCCGGACTGGGCGACATAATCACGGCGGCCGTGAAAGAGTCCGCTCCCGAGGGCCAGGTGCAGAAGGGCAAAGTGGTGAAGGCGGTTATCGTACGCACGCGCAAAGAGCACAGGCGGCGCGACGGAACCTACATCCGCTTCGACCAGAATGCAGCGGTGCTGATTAATGATGCGGGCGAGCCGGTGGGAACGCGCGTCTTTGGGCCGGTGGCACGCGAACTGCGCGAAAAGAAATTTCTGAAGATTGTTTCGCTGGCTCCGGAAGTGATCTAAAGAATTGGGAAAGTTGGGTGATTGAGTCATTGGGTAACTGAAAACGGAGTCGAACAGTTACGAAATAGGGCTTAGATTATGCGAACTGTAAGCACGGAAAACAAGCGAGTGGACTTGCGGCGGAATGACACCGTGAAGGTGATCACCGGGCGGGACAAAGGCAAGGAAGGGCGCGTACTGCGCGTGTTTCCGAATGACGCCAAGTTGCTGGTGGAGCACGTGATGATGGTGAAAAAGCATGTGCGGCCGAATCCGCAGCGCAATGTCAAGGGCGGCATTGCCGAGCAGGAGAGCCGGATTGCGATTTCCAATGTGCAATTGGTGTGCTCGACCTGCGGGCCGGTGCGCATCGGCCACGAGCTGCGGGGTGAGCGGAAAGTGCGCGTCTGCAAAAAGTGTGGAACGACGCTGGATAAATAAGCTCGCGGCGATTCGCGGTTGGCTTGGGGCGCTGGTCCAGCAGCAGAGGTGAAACGTTCAGTCTCACGAACCGGTAGGCGTCAGCCAAAAGCCAAGAGCTGACAATCCGAAACCGTGGGAGGAAGTGACTACGATGGCAAAAGAGAAAAAGGGACAGAAAGAATCGTCGCAGGAGCAGAAGGCGCCCGATCAGGCCCGGCATAGCGCCAAGGAGCGTCCGCGGCTGCGTTCGCGGTTCGAGAAGGAAGTCGCTCCGGCTTTGCTGAAAGAGTTAGAACTGAAGAATGTGATGGCGGTTCCGCGGCTGCACAAGATTGTCGTGAACATGGGTGTGGGCGAAGCCACGCAGAACGCGAAAGTGCTCGATCCGGCGGTAAACGAACTGGGACAGATCACCGGACAGAAGCCGGTGGTGACGCGCGCCAAGAAATCGATTGCGGCGTTCAAAGTGCGCCAGGGGCAGTCGATTGGCGCGATGGTGACCCTGCGCGGCGACCGCATGTATGAATTTTTCGACCGGCTGGTGAACATGGTTCTGCCCCGCGTGCGTGACTTTCGCGGCGTGTCCAGCAAGTCGTTCGATGGCCGGGGCAATTACACCTTAGGCCTGCACGACCAGTTGATCTTCCCGGAGATCTCTTACGAGAGGGTTGACAAACAGAGAGGCATGAACGTCACCATCGTGACCACCGCCGCGAATGACAACCAGGCCCGCTCGCTTTTGAAGCATATGGGCATGCCGTTCCGGGCATAGCGAGTGAAGTTCAAGGATTTCGTATCCGGGTCAACGAAAGAATTTTTCTGAGGATTGCATGACGACAGCAAAACGAGTCAAAGACGCAAAGATTCAAGAAACGTTTCAGAAAGCGCGCGATAACAAGGAGCCGAGGCCCAAGTTCTCGACGCGCCGGCACAATCGCTGCAAATTGTGCGGCCGCCCACGCGCGTTCCTGCGCAAGTTCGGCATTTGCCGGCTCTGCTTCCGGCAGCTCGCGCTGCGCGGGGAGATTCCAGGGGTTTCGAAGTCGTCGTGGTAGGGAAGCGGGCCACGCGCGCGATTTATTCGCCCTTAAAAGACGCGGGTGATTGCTACCGAGCGTCTCGTTCAGGGTGACCAGGGTGGGATGTAGGAAAATGCTGCCGCAGGTTCTTCGCGCTCGACGCGGAGCGAACGGGTGGCTAGAGGAGAAGCAAACGATGAGGTTGACCGATCCGGTCGCAGACATGCTGACGCGAGTGCGGAATGCACTCCAGGCCCGGCACCAGAAGGTGGATATTCCGGCTTCGCGTTTGAAGCTGGAGATTGCCCGCATCCTCAAGGAAGAGGGCTACATCTCCAATTTCAAGCCGACGGAAGAAGAAGGCCATAAGGTCATCCGGATTTACCTGAAGTATGGCGCCAACAACGAGGCGGCGATCTCGAAGGTGGAGCGCGTGTCGCGCCCCGGCTGCCGCGTCTATGTGCGCCGCAGCGAGATTCCGCGCGTGCTGGGCGGCATGGGGATCAATATCCTCACCACCCCGCGCGGTGTAATGACCGGCCGCCAGGCCCGCAAAGAGGGCGTGGGCGGCGAGTTGCTGTGCCAGATTTACTGATAAACCGCTCTTGGCTTTTGGCCTTTGGCTATGAGCCGGAGCAGACCCCAGAACAAGAGATTTTAGTCAAGAGCTGAAAGCCAACAGCGAAAGCGACTTATGTCACGAATTGGAAAAAAGCCGATCCCGATCCCCAAAGGGGTGACGGTCAAAGTTGAGGGGAACACGGTGGCGGTGCAGGGGCCGAAGGGTAAGCTGGATACGGCGCTGCCTCACGGCATCACCATCCAGCAGAAGGACGGGATCATGGTCGCGGTTCGCGAGAATGATTCTCAGGCGGCGCTGCACGGACTGGCACGCGCTTTGGTCAACAATGCAGTGGAGGGCGTGACCAAGGGGTGGACGCGTGAACTGGAGATCGTCGGCATCGGGTACCGCGCCGAAATGAAGGGCAAGACGATGGTCGTATTCAACCTGGGCTATTCGCATCCGATCGAGTATCCATTGCCGACCGGCGTGGATGCGACGGTGGATCCCAAGCAGACCAAGATTGCGCTGACCGGAATCGACCGTCAGCAGGTAGGACAGGTGGCGGCGGAAATGCGGTCCCTGCGTCCGCCCGATCCGTACAAGAACAAGGGTGTGCGCTATGCGGGCGAGCGTTTGAAGAAGAAGGTTGGAAAGACGGGAGCAAAATAGCTTTCAGCTGTCAGTTTTCAGCTCTCAGTAACTTCGTATCTTTTGAAGTTCTGTGGCTGGATTTGCGGACAGCTGACGGCGGATCGCTGAGCGCTTAATCATGCTGACAAGAATCACAAAGAACGAGAAGCGCGGGCACATACACGACCGCATTCGGAAGAAGATGCAGGGGACCGCGGAGCGGCCGCGGCTCAACGTGTACCGTTCGCTGAATCACATTTACGTGCAGGTCATCGACGATCTGCATGGCAAGACGCTGGTTTCCGCCAGCACCGCCGAAGGTCAGAAGGCGAAGCGTAAAAAAGCCGAAGGCAAGAAGGCCGAAGACCACGAAGATGAAGGTAAAAAGGAACAACGGCCGACCGGAGGCAACGTCGCGTCGGCGAAGGCGGTCGGTAAGGCCATTGCCGAGCGGGCGAAGGCCAAGGGCGTGACCAAGGTCGTGTTCGACCGTGGCGGCTACATTTATCACGGACGGGTGAAGGCTTTGGCCGACGCGGCCCGTGAAGCGGGATTGAAGTTCTAGGGAAAACCGCTCTTCGCATTTGGCTCTTGGCTGTTCGCTACCGAGCCAAAGGCCAAAAGCCAAGAGCCAAAGGCTAGGTTTGATAATGCCAACAGTGATCAAGAAGCTTGATGCGGGATCCTACCAGCTCAAAGACCAGGTGGTCGCCATCAACCGCGTGACCAAGGTGGTCAAGGGCGGCAAGAATCTTTCGTTTGCGGCGCTGGTCGTGGTCGGCGACCCTTCCGCTGGAGTGGTGGGCTACGGTTCCGGCAAAGCGAAGGAAGTCCCGCAGGCCATCCGCAAGGCGATCGAGTCGGCCAAAAAGAATCTGGTTAAGGTTAACCTGACGCAGACCAGCATAGCCCACCTGGTGTTGGGGCGGTACGGGTCCGGAAAGGTGCTGTTGAAGCCCGCTCCGGAAGGCACGGGCGTGATTGCGGGCGGGGCGGTGCGCGCGGTCATGACGTCGGCGGGCGTGCAGAATGTGCTGACGAAATCCATCGGCACGACCAACCCGCACAATGTGATCAAGGCGACCTTCGACGCGCTGAAGCAGTTGAAGACTCGGGAAGGGGTTGCCACCATGCGGGGCAAGACGGCGCAGGAATTGTAGAAGCCCGGTGGGGGCTAAGCCCCGGTCCAGGGGCGGGACGGCGCGACTGAGGCTCGACTTAAGTCGCGCTCTTTCGAAGCGATTCATTTAGAGGAAAGGTCCGGCCGATTGGGGTGCCTTTCTCAAGCAAGTTACGAAGAAGAATTGGTTGAGGTTTGCGAAATGACGGAAAAGAAAACAAATTCGGGCAGCGGGAAGATTCACCTGAAATGGGTGCGCTCCGCCATTTGTGCCCCGGTGAAACAAAAACGCGTGATTAAGGGGCTGGGATTTACCCGGCTGAATCAGGTGATTGAACGTCCGGACACGAACGCGATTCGTGGGATGGTGGCCAAGGTGCCGCACCTGGTGGAGTTCGTGGAATAGAACTACCCGCCTCCGGCGTAAAACCGCTAGGGCTGACGGCTGACTACTGAGAGCTTACTTATGAATTTATCCAATATTCGAGCACCGAAGAAGGCAACGGAAAAGCGCAAACGCGTGGGGCGGGGTATGGGCTCCGGCATGGGTAAGACTTCGACCCGTGGACACAAAGGGCAGCGTTCGCGTACCGGCTCGCGCATGATCCGCGGCTTTGAAGGCGGCCAGATGCCGCTGCATCGCCGCATGCCGAAGCGCGGCTTTACTAACATTTTCCGCAAAGAATTCAACATCGTGAGCCTGGAGCGGCTGATGGAGATGGGCGAGGAATTTCGTGGAGAGCCTATCACTCCGGAGGTGTTGCGCAAGGCGGGAGTGATCAAGACTAAGCATCCGGTAAAGATTTTGGGGGACGGCGAGTTGAAAGTCGCGATCATCGTGCACGCGCACAAGTTCTCAAAGTCGGCGCAGGACAAGATCGCCAAGGCGGGCGGCAAGATCGAGGTCTTGCAGTAATGTTCGACAAACTGGCCAACATTTTTCGGATTCCGGACCTGCGCAGACGCATCCTGTTTACGCTGGCGATGCTGTTCGTGTACCGCTTGGGCGGCCACCTTCCGACGCCGGGAATCGATACGGCCAAGCTGGAGAGTTTCTTCACGCAGAGCAGCACCAGCGGTTCGTTGCTGGGATTTGTCGATTTGTTCTCGGGCGGGCAATTGCGCCGCATGACAATTTTCGCCCTGGGCATCATGCCCTACATCACGGCGTCCATTATTTTGCAGTTGCTGACCGTGGTCTACGAGCCGCTGGCCAAGCTGCAGAAAGAAGGAGAACTCGGGCGCAAGAAGATTACGCAGTGGACGCGCTACATCACGGTCATTCTGAGTGCAGTGCAATCGTTCGGCATCGCGGTCGGTTTGGAAAAGGGCGGCTTCGCGCTTGATCCGGGCTGGAAGTTCAGGTTCATGACGATGCTGACCCTGACCACCGGCAGTGCCTTCATCATGTGGCTGGGCGAGCAGATCACGGATCGCGGCGTTGGGAATGGAATGTCGCTGCTGATTTTCGCCGGTATTGTGGTGGGCTTGCCGCGCGGTGTCGTGGATTTGATCGAGAAGGCCAAGAACGCCGCCTGGGGCGCGATGACCTTCCCGCTGATGGTGTTCTTGATCGTCTTTATGATTGCGGTGGTGGCCTTCATCGTCTATGTGGAACGAAGCGAACGGCGCATTCCGGTGCAATATGCCAAGCGCGTGGTTGGCCGCAAGGTGATGGGTGGGCAGTCGACCCATCTGCCGCTGCGGGTGAATGCCGGCGGGGTGATGCCGGTGATCTTCGCTTCTTCCATTCTTACTTTGCCGCAGACGGTGGGCTATGGCCTGCGCAACAGCCGCTATTTTGGGGAGTTGTTCCGCATGCTGGGATGGGGCGAACCCCTCTATACCGTCCTCTATGCGGTTGGCATTATCTTCTTCGCCTACTTTTATGTTTCGATCGTGTTCAATCCCAGCGAAGTTGCCGACAACATGCGAAAGTATGGCGGGTTTATTCCCGGCATTCGTCCGGGGAAGCGTACCGCGGACTATATCAATGAAGTGCTTACCCGCATCACGCTGGTGGGCGCGCTGTATTTGATTGTTATTTCGTTCATCCCGGAGTGGATGATCACCGGGATCCATCTGAACCATCTTCCCGGCGCGTTCGGAAGATTCTTTGAAGGGCTTCCGAATTGGGTGACGAATGGATTGGGTGTGACGTTTTATTTTGGGGGAACGTCGCTGTTGATCGTGGTGGGAGTGGCGATGGATACGGTCACGCAAATCGAGGCGCAACTGATTATGCGGCACTATGATGGATTTACGCCGCGAAGCGGCCGCATTCGCGGCCGCCGCACCTGGTAGAGCCAGTTGGTGAAGACCCAGCTGGTTATGTCTTGTCTGGGGCCGGTGGCGGGCGGCGGAGACGTTGCAAGCAACGTCTCTACGGAAAAGTTTGGGGTTGCTGCACCTCGGCGGGCGCCGGGGAGACTGAGCTCGGGAGGCTTTAGTCAAGCCGATGGCGCAGGGAACCTCACGTGAACTGGGTCCTGTGGTGCTGCTCGGACCACCGGGTGCCGGAAAAGGCACTCAGGCCAAGCGCATCATGGCACAATATGGAATTCCCCAGGTATCGACCGGCGACCTTCTGCGGGAGAACGTGGTGCAGGGAACCGAACTCGGGCTGGCTGCCAAGGCAGTGATGGCGCGGGGAGAACTGGTTTCCGACGATCTGGTTTGCATCATGGTCCGCGAGCGGCTGTTGCAGCCGGATTGCAAACGAGGTTACGTTCTCGACGGGTTTCCGCGGACCGCGGCCCAAGCTGGGTGGCTCGATGCCCTGCTCGATCAGGAGCTCTTTGACAACTCGCGTCCGACCCGGGTATGGCCAATTGTGATCCGCCTGGACGTGGACTATAATCGATTATTGCTCCGGATTTCTGGACGTCGTTCTTGTCCCACCTGTGGACGGATCTATAACATCCACTCCCAGCCGGCCCACGTCAATGAAGTTTGCGACATTGACGGATCCAAGCTGGAGACCCGCAATGACGATCGGTTGGAAGTTATCCAGCCCAGACTCACGGCCTACCAGGAGCAGACTCGTCCGGTAGCGGACTACTACGAGCGCACGGGCAGACTGATCTCGGTGAACGCAGATCTGCCGGTGGACGAGGTCACAGAACAGATTTACCGGATATTGGAAGATCATCATGATGCGTGAAAAGCGCTTGTAAGACGAATGGCGATTGTGTGCAAATCCTCGGCGGAGATTGAACGGATGCGGCAGAGCGGCCGCATCGTACGGCAGGTTCTCGACTACGTCAGGACCCTGGTGGCGCCCGGTGCTACAACCATGGACTTGGAGCGTGCCGCCGAGAAGAAGATTAAAGAACTTGGGGCCAAGCCTGCGTTTAAGGGATACTACGATTATCCCTGCGTTTTGTGCACCTCGGTGAATGAAGAGATTGTCCACGGCATCCCGTCGGAAAAACGGGTGCTGCTCGAAGGCGATATCGTTTCGATTGATTGCGGAGTGGTGCTCGACGGATATTATGGCGACGCCGCCATCACCGTACCGGTCGGAAATGGGCTGAAGCCGGAGTTGCAGAAGTTACTGGAAGTGACGGAAGCGTCGCTGTACCGCGGGATCGAGCAGGCGCGGATCGGGAACTCGATTGGCGACGTGGGGGCGGCGGTGCAGGAGCACGTGGAAGCCGCGGGATTCAGCGTGGTCCGCGAGTTCGTTGGACACGGGATCGGGACGCGGTTGCACGAAGAGCCGCAGGTGCCGAACTTCGGGGCACGGGGGCACGGCGCCAAGTTGCGCGAGGGAATGGTTATCGCGATTGAGCCCATGGTGAATTACGGCAAGCCCGAGACGCGAGTGCTGGGCGATAAATGGACAGCGGTCACCGCGGACGGCAGTTGCAGCGCTCATTTCGAGCACTGCGTGGCGGTGACGCGAGAGGGTCCGGTGATTTTGACGCAATAAAACCGTCCTTGGCTTTTCGCTGTTGGCTTTTCGCTAAAAGCCAACAGCCAAAGGCTGAGCAGCTTTTAAGGAGTCGATGAGTAAAGAAGACGCGATTGAAGTGATGGCGGTGGTGCTGGAGCCGCTGCCCAACGCCATGTTCCGGGTGGAACTGGAAAACAAACACCAGGTGCTGGCGCACGTTTCGGGGAAGATGCGCAAGAATTTCATTCGGATTCTGCCCGGAGACAAGGTCGCGGTGGAGCTTTCGCCCTACGATCTGAATCGTGGACGGATTGTGTATCGTTATAAATAGATTTCGCCGAAAGCTGATAGCTGACGGCTGAAGGCTGAGTTATGAAGGTTAGAGCATCGGTAAAGAAAATTTGCGACAAGTGCAAGGTCATCCACCGCAAGGGTGTAGTGAGGGTGATTTGCGTCAACTCGAAACATAAACAGCGCCAGGGCTAAAGAAGCACAATCCCCACCCTGGCCGCAGAGTACGCGGCTAGAGCGGGGCACCCGGCCGAGAGCTAACGAGGGTTACGAAAACATGGCACGCATTGCAGGCGTCGATCTTCCGCGCCAGAAGCACATCAATATTGCGCTGACGTATATCTATGGCATCGGTCATCCCCGCGCCAGCCGCCTCTGCGACGAGGCTAAGGTCGAGCCAATGAAAAAGGTTCAGGACCTGAGCGAAGAAGAGGTCAACCGCATCCGTACCGTTATTGAGGCCGAGGGTCTGGTGGAGGGCGATCTGCGCAAGGAAGTTTCGATGAACATCAAGCGTCTCATCGAAATCGGGTCCTATCGTGGATTCCGTCACCGCCGCAACCTGCCGGTCCGGGGCCAGCGCACACACACGAATGCCCGTACCCGCAAGGGTCCGCGCAAGGGAACGGTCGCCCAGAAGAAGAAGGCGACGTCGAAAACGTAAAAACCAGTTCTCGGTTCTCCGTTCCCGGTTCTGGAGTTCAAACCGGAAGTGCTGAGGACTGGGAACTGAGAACTGAGAACTGATTCATGGCGAAACCAGCAGCAGCGGGCGGCGCAGCCGCCGCACCCGATAAAAAAGGCAAGAAGAAAACTTTCAAGAAGAAGGAGCGCAAGCACGTTCCGCATGGTCTGTGCTACGTGCAGGCCTCCTTCAACAACACCATCGTGACCATCACCGACATGAACGGGAACGTTCTGTCGTGGAAGAGTTCGGGGTCGCTGGGCTTCCGGGGGTCGCGCAAGGGCACGCCTTTCGCGGCTCAGCAGGCTGCGTCGAACGCCGCGAATATGGCACGGGATCACGGTGTACGGAGCGTGGACGTACGCGTCAGCGGTCCGGGGTCGGGTCGCGAGTCAGCCGTTCGTGCGCTGGCCGCCTCGGGAATTGAAGTGCGTTCGATTCGCGATGTCACGCCGATTCCGCACAATGGATGCCGTCCGCCGAAGCGCCGCAGAGTCTAGTGGGTAGAGACGTAGCTTGGCTACGTCCTGCCAGCACACAAAAAAAGAGACGTTGCCAGCAACGTCTACAGAAAGCTTGTCCGGGACGAAGGGTGAAGCCAAACCTGTAAACCGGTCATCTAAAGGAGAAGAAACTTGGCACGTTATACCGATGCAGTCTGCCGTCTATGCCGCCGCGAGGGCATGAAGCTGTTCCTCAAAGGTGCAAAGTGCTTCAGCGATAAGTGTCCTATCGAGAAGCGCAACTTTGCCCCCGGACAACATGGGAAGGACCGGAAAGCCAAGATCGTTGGCTACGGCCTGCAGTTGCGTGAGAAGCAGAAAGCCAAGCGCATCTATTTTACCCAGGAAGGCCAGTTCCGCAACTACTTTGAGAAAGCTGCGAAGTCCCGGGGCGTGACCGGCGAAAAGCTTCTGCAGCAACTGGAACGCCGTCTCGACAACGTGGTTTACCGCCTGGGATTTGCCCAGTCGCGGCGCCAGGCGCGCCAGTTGGTGCGTCACGGACACGTTGCCGTGGATAACCGTAAAGTCAACATTCCGTCGTACGAAGTGAGTGCGGGGGAAGAAATCGCGATTCGCGAAAACAGCAAGAAGCTTACCGTGCTGGAACTGGCAAAGGAATTCGCCAGCCACGGAACCATGCCGAGCTGGCTGGAAGTCGATCGCGACAATTACAAGGCGCGGGTGCTCTCGTTGCCCAAGCGCGAAGATATTCAGCTGCCGGTGAATGAGCAGCTGATTGTTGAGTTGTATAGCAAGTAGGTCCATATTTCGAGCCAGATCAGCCTTGGCTGACGATTGACCTGAATCCAGCTTTTCGCCGCATGGACCGATTCAGGGAGTCAGCTTTGAGCCAAACGGCCGAAGGAGAAACACATGCTTTGGAAGGGTTTTCAGAAACCGAAACGTCTCGCCACCGACACTGCCAGCCTTACCGACAAATACGGCATGTTCTGGGCGCAGCCTTTTGAGCGCGGCTTCGGCACCACCGTGGGCAACGCTCTGCGGCGCGTGCTGCTGAGCTCCATTGAGGGCGCAGCCGTCACTGCGGTGAAGATGGAAGGCGTGCTGCACGAGTTCCAGTCGATCCCCGGCGTAGTCGAGGACGCGACTGACATTATCCTCAACCTGAAACAGATTCCGTTTAAACTCTCGGGCGACGCGCCGAAGGCGATTTACCTGCGCGCGGATCAGCCGGGCGTGGTTACCAGCGGCATGATCGAAGCCGACGGAGATGTCGAGGTTTTAGATAAAGACGTCTACATCGCGACGGTGAGCGAAGGCGGCAAGCTCGACATGGAAATGCGCTTGAAGCGTGGGCGCGGGTATACCTCTGCCGACAAGAATTTCGATGAAGACCTGGGCATCGGTTTCATTCCAATCGACTCCGTGCACTCGCCGGTGCGTAAGTGCAACTACACGGTCGAAGCGGCGCGACTCGGCCAGATCACCGATTACGACAAGCTGACCATAGAAATGTGGACCAACGGTTCCATCACGCCCGCCGATGCGCTCGGCCTGGCGGCGAAGCTGCTGAAGGACCACATGAACATCTTCATCAACTTCGAGGAAGAAATTGAAACCGGCACGTCGTCGTCGGACGATCGCAAGCCCGAGATCCACAACGAGAACCTCAACCGTTCCGTGGAAGAGCTCGAGCTCTCGGTGCGCAGCTACAACTGCCTGAAGAACGCGAATATTCAGACCATCGGAGAACTCGTGCAGAAGACCGAATCCGAGATGCTGAAGACCAAGAATTTCGGCCGCAAGTCGCTGAACGAGATCAAGGAGATTCTTTCCTCCATGGGTCTGAGCCTGGGCATGAAGATCGACGAGCACGGCAACGCCGTGCCCGGCCCGACGTCGAATCAGGTCCTTCCGGCTTCCGCTTATGGTCCGGACGACCAGCTGTGACCAGTTTTCTTTCCGTCGCGAGTGTCGGGTCTTGCCCTCAATCGGCATCGGATACTCGAAACTGAGAACTGAGAACTGAGAACTGAGAACAGGGGTTCAATCCCATGCGTCACAAAGTTGCAGGATACAAACTCGGACGGAATACGGCGCACCGGCGCTCGCTGCTGCGCAACCTGGTCACCTCGGTGATTGTAGAAGAGCGCATCGAGACGACGGTTCCCAAGGCCAAGGCTGCGCGTCCCATCGTCGAGAAGATGATCACGCTGGGCAAGCGCGGCGACCTTGCCGCCCGGCGCCTGGCGGGGGCGTACCTCATGACCGATGAAGCCGTGGTGAAGTTGTTCGACACCGTTGGCCCCCGTTTCGGCGATCGCCAAGGCGGCTACACCCGTATCATCCGCACTCACTGGAATAAAGGGGACGGCGCCGACAAGGCCTTCCTCGAACTCCTGGGCAGCGAGAAGATCCTCGACGAGAAGAAGGAAAAGCGCGCCGAAGCCCGCGCGAAAAAAGCTGCCGAAGCCAAGAAGGCCATGGAAGATGCCGAGGCGCAGGCTCAACACGATGGCGGCGTCGAGCCGGTGAAGGACGAAGACAAGAAAGAATAGTTGGCGCGGTTTTTTTCGTAGGGGCACGGCCAAAGCTGCGCCCTTTTCGTTTTCTTTTGTCTTAGTCATCCATCGAGCCCGTCAAACTTGTCCTTTTGCCTGGCTCTCTAGAACCCACTCGTACATGTACGTCCGCGGTTCCCAACGGTAATCTTTCCACCTCTTCCTCATTTCCATAGACTCTATGGAATGGCCTTCACCCGCACACAGATCGGAATTGCCGTCGGTTCTGGAACTCTGCTGGTGCTGGTATTCGTGGGCTACATCTGGTGGCTGAGCAATCAGGGGCCGGTGCTGGCGCGCTCAGAAGACCACGATCCGCTGACCGGACTCCCGGTCAGCATCAAGATGAATCCGTTGCGCGACCGCTCGACCGAGCATGCCACGAATAAATTTATCCGCGAGCTGCGGGACGGGCATTGCGACGAGCTACTGGCCAAGTGGGAGCACGATTACCACAAGAAATATGCGAAGTACATTTGTAGTTCTGAGGCGCAGCACCCGCTGCTGTCGTGGGAGCTGGTGGATTGGGAAGATGCGCCGCCGCTGATCATCCTGCACTATCGCGCGACGCGCCAAAGCAATGCCGGCGAGCCGGGAATCGAGCACGATCTCTTCACCGTCACCACTCAGCACAAGGCCGGGGAGTGGGTGGTCACTAAGTACGACGCGATGTACTGAGGGAATCGCGATGGGAATGAGAGGACACCTTCGGCAGGTAACTCCAAACGCGCTGGAGCGCTTGCGGCGCAATCCGGAAAGCGTCGAAGAGCTGGTGCATGGCAAGGGTCCGGCGGATCCCGGCGAGATGCTGGCCGTGCTTCAGCGGACACAAAAACTGGCCCTCGATGCACGCGCCTCCGGTGTCATAAACGACCCCGCCGAAAAAGAGCGGATCCGCGCTCAAATTTTCAAAGAACTCGCCGGAGTCGGTGTCAAGGTTGGGGCCGGTGTCGATGACGGGCCAACTGAGGACGGACTGAACCTTGAAAAATCGTGGCATGTTCTTCATTACCTGCTTACCGGCAAAGCGGAGGAAGCGCCGCCGCCGGTGGGAAACGCGATCCTGGGCGGACAGGAGATCGGCGGAGATCTCGGCTATGGGCCGGCAAGGTTTCTAACTCCTCAACAAGTTCGCGAAGTCGCAACCGCGTTGAAGGCGATTTCAAAGGATGATCTGAGAAAAAGATTCGATCTTAAGGCGATGATGGCGGCGAAGATCTACCCCGTTAGAGACCACAGCGAACTGCGGTTGGCGCAAGACTATTTCGCACGGGTATCGCCTTACTACGCCGAAGCGGCCGCAGCTGGAAACGCGATGCTGTTGTGGGTCGTGTAGGGCACGAGTCAGCGGCTCTCCCTCAAATTCCGCGTCCCCGTGATAAAAACTAGTAATGCCCGACCATCCTGCCGAGCGTGAGCCTTCCGCCGCTCGTAACCTCTACGCCTTTGGCATTACGTCCTTGCTGAACGACACGGCCACGGAAATGGCGTACTGGGTGCTGCCTGCGTTCCTGGTTTCGCTGGGGGCGGGGCCGGCGCAGTTGGGACTAATCGAGGGCGTAGCCGAGAGCGTTGCGTCGTTCGCCAAACTTTTCTCTGGATATCTGACCGACCGCATCGACCGCCGCAAACCGGTTGTGGTCGCGGGATATGCCGTCGCCAACGCGGTGAAGCCGTTGTTGGCCCTGGCTACTGCCTGGTGGCACATTCTGCTGATTCGCTTCAGCGACCGGCTTGCCAAGGGAGTGCGCGGGACGCCGCGCGATGTGATGGTCGCGGAGTCGGTGCCCAAGGCGCGACTGGGATCCGCTTACGGTCTCATTCAGTCGATGGACTCCGCGGGTGCAATTGCGGGTCCGCTGGCCGCGTTGGTTCTGCTGGCGCGGTATGGAATTCGAGGAGTGTTTTGGGCAGCCGCCGTTCCGGGGGCGCTGTGCGTGATGGTGGCCCTGTTCGGCATTCGCGAGACCAGGCGCCGCACCCCACAAGAGTCGGAGCTCTCAACCAAAAAAAATGCTACGGTTTCAGCTACCTCCAGCGCCAGGCTTCCGGGCGCGTTCTACACGGTCCTGATTGCAGTCACTTTATTTTCTCTGGGGAATTCCAGCGACATGTTTCTGGTGATGCGGGCGGAGAACGTAGGCATTCCCGTGGCTCTGGCTCCGCTGCTGGGGCTTGTTTTCAATATCACTTACACACTTGGGTCGTGGCCTGCGGGATGGCTTAGCGACCATTTCTCGCGGCGCTGGATCGCGGCTGAGGGGTATCTGATTTTCGCGGCGGTTTATTACGTTTTCGGGAGGGCGCCATCCACACTCGCTATATGGATCACGATGGCGGTTTACGGTTTGTACTATGCGCTGACGCAGCCGGTGTTGAAGGCGCTGGTCGTGGAGACTGTGGGCAACGAGGTTCGTGGGCGGGCGCTGGGCGTGTATTTCTTCGTGACCAGCGTGGCCACGCTGGCGGCCAGCTTGGTTACCGGGGAACTGTGGAAACACTGCGGCGCGAGCATTCCGTTTTATTTTTCCGCGGGGCTGGCCGCGTTCTCGGCCTTAATGTTGGTGATCAAGCCCGGCGCGGGGACGCGTGGATCGGGGGCCTAATGGCAAGGTAAAGCGTATTTCAGGCGTCCTATCGGACGCTTCGATTCGAAGGTATGTAGGGATGGGTATGTAGGGATGGATTGAGCGCCTGCCTCGGATGTTTTTCGCTTTGTTTTTCCGCCTCGTAGCCTGGATGCCGCCATGCAGTTATGAGCTTGGCGGGATTTTCCGAGAGCGTGCATAGATGAGCAAAAGCAGGAACTGCGCGGCGATTCCGGCGCAGGTGTCGAGAAGGACGTCGCGCGGCGTTCCCGTGCGGGAAGGAATGAAGCTCTGGTGCCATTCGTCCAGGCTGGCGACCAGGACGGTTCCCAGCACCGCGAGAGTCGCCCAGCGAAGAGTCCATCTGGCGCGATTGACGTCCGCCAAAGTTTCGCGCCAGGCGCGGAACAGCAGAATGCTCAGCATTCCATAGCCGAAGACGTGCCCGCCCTTGCGGATGTAGAAGTGCAAATGCTCGAAGTGCCTGTGGTCCATCCCAAACAAGAAATGCAGCAGAGGATAAAGCATGCGGCTGGTGTTGTTGGACGAGGCGAGGTTCGTCGATTCAATGGCGATGACGATCAGCCACAGGATTGCGGCGATCCAGGCCTTCAAAACCCTGTGGCGGTCGGTGCTCAAGCGGGAGTGGAGTCCGTAGTGGGAAAATCCCCACTTCTCGCCAAGGATGCGAGAAAGGGGGCATCCGGATTCGAGAAGGAGGCACGCAGATTCTTATTCGATGGCATAGTTGGGAGCCTCGCGAGTGATCATGACGTCATGGACGTGGCTTTCGCGCAGGCCGGCCCCACTGATGCGCACGAAGCGCGTCTTTTGTAATAGTTCTGGAATCGTAGCGCAGCCACAGTAGCCCATGCCCGACTTTAAACCACCCACCATCTGATGGACGATCATCGCCACGGAACCTCGATAGGGAACGCGTCCCTCGATGCCTTCGGGGACCAGTTTGGCGAGGCGGTTGGCATCGCCATCGGAGGCCGAGATAGAGGCGGAAGAATCGCCTTCCGTGCTTTGGAAATAGCGCTCGCTCGAGCCTTGTGCCATGGCGCCAATTGAGCCCATGCCGCGATAGGACTTGAAGGAGCGGCCCTGATAGAGAATCAATTCGCCCGGACTTTCGTCGGTGCCGGCGAAGAGTGATCCGATCATGACCACACTGGCGCCCGCGGCGAGTGCCTTGGTTACATCGCCTGAATATTTGATGCCGCCGTCGGCGATGATGGGGACGCCGGAGTCTTTGGTGGCGCGGTAAGCCTCGGCGATGGCGGTGATCTGCGGCACGCCGGCGCCGGTTACGACGCGCGTGGTGCAGATCGAGCCGGGCCCGATGCCGACCTTGATGCCATCGGCACCGGCGCGGGTTAACTCGCAAGCGCCGTCAAACGTCGCCACGTTGCCGGCCAGAAGCTCGAGGTGGGGCAATGTCGACTTCACCAGTCTCACGGCGTCGAGCACTTTTGTGGAATGCCCGTGCGCGCTGTCGATGGCGATGACGTCGACTTTGGCTTCAGCCAGTTCTTGCGCGCGCTCGAGAAAATCTCCGCTGGCGCCAATGGCCGCGCCTACGCGCAGACGGCCCTGAGAGTCTTTGGCAGCGTTCGGATATTTCAGTTTCTTCTGGATGTCCTTGACCGTGATCAGGCCCTTCAGGTTGTACCGCTCGTCGACGACGAGAAGTTTTTCGACTCGGTGCTCATGCAAAATCTTTTCCGCCTCCTCGAGCGTGGTTCCTACGGGCACGGTGATGAGATTTTTCTTGGTCATTACCTTGTCGATGGGAATATCGAATCGAGTTTCAAAGCGCAGATCACGGTTGGTGAGGATGCCGACCAGCTTGCCATGATCGGTGATGGGAACACCCGAGATTTTATATTTGCGCATGACTTCGAGCGCGTCGCTGACTCGATCGGTGGCGGACATGGTTACGGGATCGACGATCATACCGCTCTCCGAACGCTTCACCTTGTCGACTTCATTGGCCTGCTGGTCGATGGTCAGGTTGCGGTGAATAATTCCGAGACCGCCCTGCTGCGCCAGCGCAATCGCCATGTGTGACTCGGTCACCGTATCCATGGCGGCGCTCACGACCGGAATATTCAGGCGGATGTTCCGAGTGAGTTGCGTTTGGGTGCTGGCCTGCGCTGGAATTACATCGGAACGAGCGGGCAGCAGAAGAACGTCATCGAAAGTAAGAGCCTCAGGAACGGGAAAATGAATCATAATTTTCTCTGGAATTCCGGAACATGCGGGTAAGCCTTTATTCTAGAGACGCAGAGGGATTGAGGCAAATGGAACCCACTGAACCTTCGTTCGCGCTACTGAAAGCGATATCCTGGTTTCGGCGTGCAACGATAGACCCGCCCTCGATCGACATTGGCGCCGGCATCGCAAGTGGCCCAACTCAAGAAAAGCGAGGGTCCGAGTGGGAAAATGATGGTTTGACCGTCGAGGTCCGCCTCAATGCTTACACTCTGTGCGGCGGAGGGCAGGGTGAAGGAGAGTCCTTCCCCGAAGATGGCCGGATACGACCAGTGTTCCGTTTGACTGACCATGGGACGAAAGACCTCGGCCTCTAATAGAAAAGTTGCGGTGTCGGACCAATCACGGGCGGAGGCCGTGAGGATTTGGCCTCCTTGCAAGGAGTGGTCGGCCGCAATTGTTGTGAAGGGACACGGGCCGGCAATGCAGGAGGCGCGGACGTTGCGAAATTGATCGCCCACACCGGCATCCAAGGTCGAGGACCCGACCGCTGCCTTCCATTTACCGTCAGGCGAGCATGGATGTTGGCCCTGGCAAGGCACGTCACCCTTGTTCTCGATTTCGAAGGTCTTGACTGCACTTCCTACATTCAACTCAGTCATGGCCTTGATGGTATATCTGATTCGCACGTTGGTTATCTTAACTTGCGGTTGATTCGAAGGAGCGATTTTGCTGGAGAGTGGAATGAGATGGACGATGTAAAGTTTGTTGCCAACAAACTCGTTCACGTCAAAAGGATGGTATTGCGGGTGACGAAAATCGAGAACAATGGCGTTGCCCCGGCGGATTGGTTTACGCAGTTTAAGGGCGAAGAATCCGGAGGAATCGGTCTTGGCATCGGACACACTGAGATCGCCGGCGGATACTGAAACGCCCGCGATCGGCTGTTGTTTTCTGGGATCCGAATCCTGAATGAGGACGGCGCCCTGAAGCGAAATTGTCTTTTGTCGCTGCCATCGGATCAACGCCAGGATGCTGACGGCGACCAGGACGGTGACAAGTAGAGCGCTCCAAGCTTCGATTTTGTGAGTACGAGTCATCCCGACATTTATCGACAGCATCTATATGATGACGAGTTGGCCTCGAACGTTTCCCCCAAGGCGCGGCAACGGTGGAACTTCAGTTGCATCCTTAAATTCGATGGCGTAAAAATTAGAGGCTGTGAAAGGAAATCATTCTCCTTCTCTTCTCTGTAGACGGGGTGGAACCGGGTGCCGTCGCTTTTCCACGTTATCATGATCAAGGAAAACAGAAACGCATGACTAATTCTGAACCAAATCTGCTTTCGCGCCGGCAGCTCCTGCGTCAGGTTCTCGGAACGGGTCTTTGCCTACCGTTCGCCGAGTTGCTGGCAGCGTGGGACATCCAGGCGCAACCCACCACGTCAGTTGACAGTGCTGTCGCGGCACTCAGTTTATCAGCCGAAGACGACCAGTTGCTGAACGACCTGGAGAAAGCAAGCATCCTTTTTTTCTGGGAACAGGGCAGCTCCAACACCGGCATGGTCAAGGATCGCTGTAACGTTCACACAAACAATCAAGGAGGTGCTGCCAGCATTGCCGCGACCGGCTTCGGTCTTACCGCTCTCTGCATTGGCGAGCAGCGCGGCTTCATCCCCAGCGCAGATGCGCTGGAGCGGGTCTTCGCTACCCTGCGCTTTCTATGGAAGAAGCTGCCAAACCACCGCGGTTTTTTCTACCACTTCGCCAATCCTGAAACCGGGGAACGGATGTTCGACTCCGAGGTGTCTTCGGTGGACACGGCGATTCTGCTGTGCGGAGTTCTCACCTGCCGCGAGCATTTCCGTCATCCTGCAGTCGCAAAACTTGCGAATCTGATCTTCAACCGTGTGGACTGGAGTTGGCTCTCAGAGGATACGTCCCTGCTAACCCACGGCTGGACTCCAGAAGTCGGATTCCTTTCCTCGCGATGGGACTACTACAGCGAACTGATGATGATGTATCTGCTGGGCATGGGGTCATCGGCCTACCCTCTGGCGCAGGAAACCTGGAACGCATGGAAGCGGCTAATCTTTGAGTATGATGGCATGCGGTATATCGGGTCGTTTGCGCCACTGTTTGTGCATCAGTACTCGCAGGCGTGGTTTGATTTTCGCGGCCGGCGCGACAAATATGCGGACTATTTCCAGAATTCCGTGACTGCTACCGAAGTCCACAGGCGCTTTTGTATTGAGTTAGGCAAACAGTTCCCCGATTACAGCGAGGACTTGTGGGGCATTACCGCTTCCGACTCCGAGCAGGGCTATGTCGCCTGGGGTGGACCTCCAGCCACGGGGCCCATTGATGGCACGGTAGTTCCGAGCGCGGCCGGCGGGTCGTTGCCATTCCTTCCCGAGGCCACAATGCGGGTGTTAAGGACGATCCGGAACCGCTATCCGGCGGCCTGGACCAAGTATGGGTTCGTAAACGCCTTCAATCCGCTCAAGAACTGGTATGACACCGATGTGATTGGGATTGACACCGGAATCATCTTATTAATGGCCGAGAATCTGCGAACCCGCTTTGTCTGGGACACCTTTATGAAGACTCCGGAAGCCCAGCGTGGAATGGAGCGAGCCGGCTTCCATAAATATTAGGAATGCATGGCAAACTGGTCCTTACCTGTGTTTTCGCATCGGACCAACCGTAGGTACCCTTTTCTCATCCAACCCTCGCTTGACGGCTTCCATCAGCCAACTCTGTTTGCCGGAATTGGATTCGGCTACACTTCTAGTGTACGCCGGTTCGATTGACACCTGGGTCGGGTGGTTTCAATTGCCGGAGACGATTTCCTCTGGCAGAGCGTGGGGATGGCGTTATGAGCGGGGAACCTGAGGTCAGGGGCGGTTGGCGGGAGCGCTTCTCGGCGCTCCGCAATGTTCCCGCTGTTATACGTTTTGTGTGGGAGTCCGGACGCACGGTGGTCGTGCTTGGGCTGATCTTCCGAGTAGTCGCTGCTCTTCTCCCTCCCGCGCTCTTCTGGGTGTCAAAACTCATCATCGACACCATCCAACGCCTGGTGACTACCCATCAGCCCCCCGGAGCGAGACTCTGGTGGCTTGTGGGTGCGGAGTTTGCCTTGGCCGTAGCCGGCGGTGTGCTCGGCCGCGTCATCGACTACCTCGACGCCCTGCTGGCTGGCAAGTACACCCACCACGTCAGCGTTCGCGTCATGGAGCATGCCGCCGGATTGGATCTTCTGGCCTACGAAGATCCCGCGTTCTATGACCGTTTAGAGCGAGCCCGGGTGCAGGCTACGGATCGGCTGTACATGATCCAGGCGATGGGACGCCTCATCCAACAGGTGATCACGACGATTACGCTGTCGATCTCGATCATGCTTTTTTCGCCCTGGCTTTTGCTGCTGCTGATCGTTGGTGTTATTCCAGCTTTCGTGGGTGAAACTCACTTTGCGTTTCTGGGATACGCCAAGAATTTTCGTCAGACTCCAACCCGGCGGCAACTCGACTATCTTCGCATTTTGGGCGGCAGCAAGGAGGCAGCCAAAGAACTGAAGTTGTTTGGCCTGAAAGATTTTCTTACGGCAAGGTTTAAGGGGCTCTCCACCCAGGTTTACGAAGAGGACGTTGCCCTGGCGCGCCGTAAAGTGACGCTAGGCTCGGTTCTGTCCGCGATTGGCACTGGCGGTTACTACTCGGCCTACGTATTCGCGGTCTGGAAGACGGTCACTGGGGTGTTCAGCCTGGGCACGCTGGTTTTCTTGGCCAACGCCATTCGTGATGCCAGCTCGAACCTGCAGCAAACCTTTTCAACGCTGTCAACCATCGCCGATCAAGCCTTGTTCCTGACGGACCTGATCGCCTTTTTTGAAATGAGTCCCACGATCAAAACCAAGCCGAACGCTTTGCCGGCGCCGCGGCCGATCCAGCGAGGATTTGAATTCCGGAATGTCTCTTTTCGCTATCCTGGAAGTTCGCGCCTGGTTTTGAATGGATTGAATTTTCATTTGCGACCCGGCGAGCGGGTGGCACTGATCGGGGAAAACGGGGAAGGCAAAACTACCATCGTAAAGCTGCTGACTCGCCTTTACGACCCGTTTGAAGGACAAGTTTTGCTGGATGGAGTGGATCTACGCGAGTACGATCTCGAAGATCTCTATCGCGAGATTGGGGTAATATTTCAGGACTTCATGCGTTACGAGATGACCGCGCGAGAAAACATCGCGGTCGGCAAGATTGAGCAGATCGATAACCTGAAACTGCTGCAGGAGTCTGCACAGAAAAGCATGGCAGACGGGGTGGTGGGAAAACTTGCCTCAGGGTACGAGCAAATGCTGGGCAGGCGCTTCGATGGAGGGGTGGATCTGTCTGGCGGCGAATGGCAAAAAGTGGCGCTGGCCCGAGCCTATTTGCGCGACGCGCAGGTGCTGATCCTGGATGAGCCCACTTCGGCGCTGGACGCGCGCAGCGAGTATGAAGTGTTTCAGCGCTTTGCCGAGTTGACCAGCGGCAAAATGGCGTTGTTCATTTCGCACCGATTTTCGACGGTGCGGATGGCCGATCGTATTGTAGTGCTGGAAAACGGGCGCATCGCGGAAGAGGGGGATCATGATGCATTGACCCAACTCGGCGGCCGCTATGCGGAAATGTTTGAGCTGCAAGCCGCCAGTTACCGGTAAGACGCAAAGGATTCAAGATGCGCGGATGTAGCTTCTGAGTAAGAATGGATTCATACGATATGGTTCCCAAGACTCAAACCCGCAGCCTGATCGACGAAGACGAGCATTCGCATTCCTCCACCAGCGACGAGGCCGAGCTCGGGACGATGCGGCTGGCGGGGAAAGAGCTTAGCGCGCAGTTGGGCTGGCTGCCGGGAGCTTCGTCGAATACATTTGCGGAGCGTTGCCGAAAGATTGCAGTTACTTTCAAAGGCCTCTTCGCAGGCGTGGATGCGGCCTTCGCGAAGGCCCCCAGCTCCGAAGATCTACTCTGGCTACGCGATAATGCGCAGCAACTATCCTCAGAGGTGCGCGCGGTTGCGGCCGACCTCGGGCCTCTTACCAACATTCCCCATGCCGCCACCCAGCAAGAAATCCTGCCACGGGTGTTAGCCATCGCGCAGGCTTTCTTCGACGAAACCGATGCCACTTTTTCTGAAAAGAATTTTACGGAATTTTGTTTGTCCTTTGAAGACAACGTGCCTCTCGAGTTTCATGAGGTTGGCGCCCTGGTACCGGCTCTGAAGCTGGTTTTGCTGGAAACAATCGCGGCCCGGGGCGTACCCCTTCTGAACAATCCGACGAGGAAGCCCGAACAGCGCATTACCGTCTGCATCCGCACCTTAGAGACCGTCAGCCAAACTTCCTGGAAGGATGTTCTGGAGCGGCTCATCCCCTTCGACAGGATCCTGCGTAAGGATCCCAGCGGAGCCTACGCCGCGATGGATTTTGAGAGCCGGAATGTGTATCGAGAAAGAGTGGCAAAGATCGCTCGGCGTTCCGATCAATCGGAGTTGGAAGTCGCCCAGGACGCGCTCGCTCTGGCCCGCCAGGCTCAGGAGAGGAGATTCGACGATGCACGGATTAAACTGCGTGAATCGCACGTTGGCTATTATCTCTGCGGTGAAGGAGCGGAGCTTCTCTGCCAGAGGGTCGGCATGCATCCTGCCTTTGGGGAACGGGTGCGAATCCTGTTGCGGCGGCATCCGAATGAGTTCCTTCTTTTGGGGATTGCGGTCCTGACGTTCGTCATCATCACGGGAGCGGTGTGGCTATTGACCGCTGCCAGCACTTCGCTGGTGCTGGTCCTGCTTTCGATGTTGGTTCTGTTACTGCCAGGTTCGCAGGCGGCGGTTCAGGTGATGAACTATTTGACCACCAACCTGCTGTCGGTGGATTCGCTCTCCAAGCTGGATTTTTCCGAGGGGATTCCCGACGATTGCATGACTTTGGTTGCGATTCCCACGCTTCTGCTCAATGAAAAACAGGTGCGCGGCCTGGTGGAAAAACTCGAAGTACGTTTCCTGGGCAATCACGACCGCAATTTGCACTTTGCGCTGGTCTCCGATCTGCCGGATTCACCGAAACCCGCGCCGGAAGACAATGCTCTGATTGCGTTGGGCGAAAAACTGATCGGCGAACTGAATGAACGATACGCCGGAAAGAATATGGGCTCCTTTTTCCTTCTGCATCGCCATCGGGTTTACAACCCGCGCGAGAGAGGTTGGATGGGATGGGAGCGCAAACGCGGGAAATTGCTCGATCTAAATCGGCTGATGCGGGGCCAATTCGACAGCTTCCCGGTGAAAGTGGGCGATCTCTCGATTCTTCGCAAGGTCCGATACGTCATCACGCTCGATTCCGATACGGAACTCCCTCGCGGATCGGCCCATCGCATGGTGGGAACGATTGCCCATCCTTTGAATCAGGCGATCGTGGATCCCGTCAATAATATCGTGGTTGCCGGATATGGCATTTTGCAGCCCCGCGTGGACGTCAGTGTGCAGAGCACAACGCGCTCGCGACTGGCAGCCATCTTCGCCGGTGAGACCGGTCTTGACCCCTACACCCGCGCCGTCTCCGATGTGTATCAGGATCTTTTCGGGGAAGGTACATTCACCGGAAAAGGGATTTACGAAGTGGACACGATGGCGTGCGTTCTTAGCCACCGTTTTCCTCGCAATGCCCTGCTTAGTCATGATCTGATTGAGGGTGCATACGCCCGGGCCGGACTGGCCACAGACATCGTGGTGATCGAGGACTATCCCTCGCACTACAGCGCTTACAGCCGCCGGAAACACCGCTGGCTGCGGGGTGACTGGCAGATCGTGGAGTGGCTGACGGATCGCGTGCCGAATGAATCGGGCGCGCACGTTCCCAATCCGATCTCTTTGGTTTCACGCTGGAAAATTTTCGACAACCTGCGCCGCAGCCTGGTCGAACCGGCAACTTTTTTACTGTTTTTGTTTGGATGGTGCGTCATGGGCCATCCTTTTCTGTGGACCCTCGCCACGATTTGCATTTTGTTCGTTCCCGCCTGGGTCGAGTGCGCCTTCGGCTTGACTCGCGCAGTCATTGCGCGCCGGGCGAGTATCGCCCGTGACGCTTTACATAACTTGTTTGCCACCAACTTTACTGTCTTGCTGACGTTGACGCTTCTGGCGCACCAAATGCTGTTATCGGTGGATGCTGTCGTTCGGGTGCTGGTACGGCGTCTGGTTACGCGCGAGCGCCTCCTGGAGTGGGAAACGGCCGCCCAAGCGGAGTTGGGAGAACGCCGCACTCAGATTGACCGGTACATAGACTGGATGCCCCTGCTGGCGGCCGGTCTAGGGGTGTTGATTTGGCTGACCCGCCCCCAATCGTTGCCGGCTGCAGCTCCCATTCTTGTGCTGTGGGCCTGCAGCAAGGGCTTAGTTCTCTGGCTCAATGGATCTCCGATCGTATCGGCGCCCGAGACTACCCGCGGGGATGCATGGATGCTTCGCAAGTCCGCCTTGTATATCTGGCGATACTTTGCAGAGTTTTCCAACGAAGAGCAGAACTGGCTGGTGCCGGATAACGTACAGGACAACCCGCGCAAAGTAGCGTCCAGCGTGTCGCCGACGAACGTAGGGCTTCTTCTGAACGCGAGGCAGGTCGCCAACGAACTTGGCTATATCACGGTCCCGGAGTTGGCAGAACTGACGCAGAAAACCTTGGACACGATCGTCCGCCTTCCCAAGTATCGCGGCCACCTCATGAACTGGTACGAAACTCGCACCCTCGAACCAAAACCGCCATTTTTTATCTCTTCGGTGGACAGCGGCAATCTTGTAGCTTCACTTTGGACTTTGGACCAAGGATGTCGAGATGTTTTGCGGCGGCCGCTTCTCTCAAAAAACCTGGCCGAAGGGGTGTTGGACCATCTCCGAGCCCTGGTTGACCTGCGAGCGCTTCCGAAGCGAGCATGGTCGCGGTGCGAACTCGAGTTCGAGGACAGCAGCTGGCTGACGTCCCTCTTGAATTTCTCCGAGGAGGTCCTGAACCCAAAAAGGTCCAAGCGCGAGTCTGACAACTCTCCCGAGGTTGCCTGGTTCCTCCAGCAAGTGCGCTTGCGAGTACAGCGTGTTCGCAAACTCGTAGAAGCGTATATGCCCTGGAGGCTCCCTGAATTCGCGGCACTGCGAAATGAGCTGACCGCTGGCGGAGTACCCATTGACGATGTGCCGCTGCAGCAACTTCCCGACTTGATTCTAGAGATCGAGAGACGTTTGGATCACTTCCGCCAGTCGGTTCGAAACGAGACAGAGTCGGCAGGCGCGCGGCTCATGCCAATGCTCGCGGAGGCGGGGCAGAATGCGACCCGTCTGATCGAGGAGCTGCAGCAAATCAGCGAACAGGCACGCGGCCTGGCCAATGCCATGGATTTTGCCTTCTTGCTGGATAAGCAGCGTCTATTACTGTCGGTGGGCTTTGACGCCCAATCCGAAGAACTACAGCCTTACTGTTACAACTTGCTGGCCACCGAGCCGCGAACGGCGGTGTTCATCGCAATCGCAAAGGAAGACATCCCGCAGGATTGCTGGTTCCGGCTTGACCGGCCCTACACGCAAGATCACGGCCGACCGGTCCTGCTTTCTTGGACAGGGACCATGTTCGAGTACCTGATGCCTTCGATATGGATGCGGTCTTATCCAAACACATTGCTCGACCGTGCGTGCGTGGCAGCCGTGAAAGCGCAGCAGGCGTACGCCGACAGCAAGGGTATTCTCTGGGGAATTTCAGAATCGGCCTGCGCCAAGCGCAATGAAGTGGGAGACTATCATTACGAAGCGTTTGGCGTCCCCAACCTTGCTCTGAGAAAAAACGGATCGGAACCGTTGATCGTTTCACCGTACTCTACATTCCTGGCCTTGAGCGTGGATCCGCAAGGCGCGCTTGCCAATCTGCGCCGGATGGATGGTCTCGGATGGTTCGGTCCCTATGGGTTCTATGAGGCAGCCGATTACACCAGCCCTCGCGGCCGGGCCCGTTACGATCTGGTTACATCCTGGATGGTTCACCATCAAGGAATGAGCCTGCTCGCGTTGGCCAACTTTCTCTGCGACAACGTTGTGCAGCACTGGTTCCACTCCGACCGCAGGGTTCAGGCCACAGAACTCCTGTTGCAGGAGAAGCCAGTCGCCCAGATGCGCGCGGCTTGAATTCCATGATCTGCGACGGTTACTTGTGGGGAGGGCCGTCCTCCTGCTGCACCGTCTCGCCTTCGCCTTCGAATGGCCAATTCTTATCGAGCAACAGTTGTTTTTCGCGGGTTTCTTGCGGAACATGGTTTATCTTCAGATTCTCGAAGAAATGCACGCCTGTCTTTCCCGCCGTCGCAATATCCACGTCACCATCTCCATCCAGATCCTCCACCACGAACTGAGTGCCGGCTCCAGCAGTTCCGTTCACTGAAATGGGATAGCGCGTGAACTGGGCGGTTTTGCGGTCGATCTTGTAGTAGTAGATCACCAGCGGATCATAGGACCCGGGGTCGTGGCCGGAGTGTCCGCGGTAGCGTTTGCCCGCCAGCAATTCGGGAACTCCATCGCCGTCGAGATCGATCAGCCTGAGCGCGTGGACCTGGGAGTAAGACTCGTCGATCACATGCTTCACCCAACTCCGGCTCGCCCCCTCGCCTTTCTGTTCCAGCCAATAGAGACCGTAACTGTGTCCCTGGCCATAAATGATGTCCATCTTCCCATCGTTGTTCACGTCGTAGCCAATGATAGGAAAGCCGGCATCGTCCAGTTGCCAGTCTCCGTGCCATTCCCACTTGTCGTTGTCGGCGTCGATATTTTTGAACCAGCCGTTGGGAGTCAAAATGTCGGCTTTGCCATCGCCATCGATGTCGGCAATGCCGATGCCGTGCCCGTCCTGCTCTTTCCCGCCGACATGGTGCACCTTCGGTTCAGCACCGGAGAAATCAACCCAGAGAATTCCCGAGTGGTTGTAGTGCGCAAGCACGAGATCCGGTTTGCCATCACCGTTGATGTCGCCGGTCGCTCCGCCCTCCGTGTCATAGCTGTTGGTAATGAGGTGACGCTTCCACATCACCCCGGGCTTCTTCGGATTCTCATACCACCAGAGGCCGTTCGCGATCCATCCCGCCGTCACCACATCGGGGGCGCCGTCGTGGTTCACGTCGAAAGTCCATTCTCCGCAGTCGGAGACGAACTCATCGTGAATGCCTACCGTTCGGTATTGATGGCGCTTCCACTCGCCGCCGGCCGGTCCCGGATTCTCATACCAGTAAGCTCCGCTCAATAGATCGGGATGGCCGTCGCCATTCATGTCGAGAGAGGTAATCCCTTCGGCGTGATCCGTACCCAGACGATGAACGAAGAAAGTCAGCTGTGGAACCTCCCCAGGCGCATTCCCCGGAGCGGTCTTACGGGCACTTTGTGCGGCGTTAAGCCAGATGCACGCCGCGCACGTGGACAATAGGATAGGAACTGCGAATTTAATATTCTTGAGCAAGTGGATTCTCCGTCCGTGCTTCGATCTCGATTCCTCTGCCTCGCTGAGCGCAAAAAACTCCAGGACATCTTTCGAACGTTATTTATTTCATCCCAGTTTTGTTGCATCTGGATCCCACTTCACTACAGCGCCGCGATCGAGGCTGAGATTGCTAAGCAGCGCAGCCCCCGCTGCGCGGAAGCCGAAGACCGCGTCTTCCACAACGGGCTGCCGCGAGCGAACTGCGGCAAAGAAATTCTTGAAATGGTCATAGTTGTCGCGATAGCCCTCCGGCGCTACATATTTTTCGTACCCAGCCAAGGGTGGTCCCGATGGGTGCGAGACCGGATTTTTCTCCCGGTAGCTTTCACGAATGCGCTTTTGCATCGCTTCTGTGAACGTACCAATCGTCAGGCCTGGTTCTTTTTCGCGGGGCGTGCGGCTTATGCTGACCGCGTTGCCGGCAATTTCCATCGTACCTTCGGCGCCGGTGAAGATCAGCCCTTCGCTTTCTTCGCCGCCATCCACGAAGTTCACGCGCAGGCTAAGATTGAATCCCTCGCGATAATCGAACAGGCCCAGCATTACGTCGGGGGCGTCTCGCCCATCTTTCCAGAAGCGCAAACCTCCGGTCGCCAGGGCGCGCGTGGGGCCATTGGTCCCGGTAATGAAGTGAGTTCCGCTGAAAAGGTGCACGAAAAGGTCTCCAGCTGCGCCGCTACCATAGGCTTTCCACTTGCGCCACTGAAAGAAGTGCTCCGGGTTAAAGGGAATTTTGGGTGCAGTTCCGAGGAAGCGTGGCCAGTCGCAGGTTTCGGTCGAGGCATCCAGAGGAACGGTATAGTTCCACGCGCCCATCGACGAATTACGATCCCAATGCGCGGTCACCATGTTGAGCTGACCGATGGCTCCCGAAGCGAGAAGCTCCTTCGCCTTGGCATAAATGATCGAGCTCACGCGCTGGCTTCCGATCTGGATAATCCGGTTTGTGGCGCGGGCGGTCTCGATCATCTCCGGCCCATCCCCATACAGATGGATCATGGGCTTCTCGCAATAGACGTCCTTGCCCGCCTTCATGGCGTCGACTGAGACCTGTTTGTGCCAGTGGTCCGGTGTACCGATTATGACGGCGTCGATGTCCTTACGATCCAGAATCTCCCGGTAGTCGCGAGTCGTAAAGATGTCGCTGCCCCAGACTTCCTTGCTATGCTCGAGCCGGCCGTCGTAACAGTCCGCGACCGCGACCAGCTTCACGCCCGGAACCTGCACCGCAACCTTCGTGTCTCCCTGACCCTGCCCACCCGCCCCAATCAGCGCGATCTGGATACGATCGTTCACCGAAATCGGCGCGGAAGATCCAGTCTGCGCCGCTGCCAGTGCATATACCTTCGCTCCGAGGAAAGTCTGTGCGGTTGCCGTGCCCGCTACTTTCAGAAAACTCCTACGATTCAACACGAGTAATATCCCCCAACATGGAAGTCGACCGCCGATTGCAACCATAGTCTTTTTCGCGGACACTTTCCAACCCCAATCCCGGCCGACGTTCCATCCACGCAGTCAGCACGTTTGCGGCAGCCCGGGCGCGAGTTGCTTTCGGCAAACAATTCATTGAATATATGTGGCCATGCGCCGAGGCAGATCTTGGCAAAACATATTCTCTCTTATGATTTGCGTGGCACTTGCGGGCGCGGCCGCCCGCGGTCAAGCCTCCGGCGACACGGAATGGCCCAACTATGGGAACGATTCGGGTGGAATGCGATATTCGCTACTCTCTGAGATCAATCGCGATAATGTCTCGCATCTGAAGGTCGCGTGGATATTTCATACCGGGGACGTTTCTGACGGGAGCCACGACCGGAAGCGCAGCGGATTCGAGGCTACGCCGATCCTTGTCGAGGGGACACTCTACCTAACCACACCCTTCAATCGGGTGATCGCTCTCGACCCGGCAACCGGCAAGCAGAGGTGGGCCTACGATCCCAAGATCGATCTGACACTTGATTACGGCGATGGACTGGTGAATCGCGGCGTGGCCACTTGGATCGATCCAGTTCGATCCTCCGGTCAGACATGCCGCCGCCGTATTTACGAAGCGACGCAGGATGCTCGGCTGATATCGATTGACGCTACAACGGGCAAGCCGTGTTTGGACTTCGGCGATTACGGCCAGGTAAGTCTGCGAGATGTGCCGGGTTATCGCGCAGGGTGGTACCACATGACATCGCCTCCCGCGGTGATCGACGATCTTGTCGTCGTGGGATCGGCGATTGATGACAATCAGCGCGTCGCGATGCCTGCTGGCGTAGTACGCGCTTTTGACGCCCGTACCGGCGCGCTGCGCTGGAGTTGGGATCCGATTCCAAACCCTGCGGCGGTGACCACCAATGGCACCGTTGGTAATAATACGGAGCGCCAAACCGGCGCGGCCAATGCGTGGTCCATCATGTCCGTGGATCCGCAGCGCGATCTCATCTTCGTTCCAACGGGAAGCGCCAGCCCTGACTACTATGGCGGCCTTCGGCCCGGCGATAACAAGTGGGCGAACGCGGTGGTGGCGTTGCGCGCAAGAACAGGGGAAATCGCATGGGGATTCCAACTCGTACATCACGACCTCTGGGATTACGACACGGCCCCGCCACCCTTGCTCACCACCTTGCGGCACAACGGAGAAGACGTTCCAGTCGTCATCCAGGGCAACAAGACTGGATTTCTGTACGTGCTCAATCGCGATACAGGCAAGCCTGTGTTTCCCGTGGAAGAGCGCCGGGTTCCGCAGAGCGATGTGCCGGGCGAACTCGCATCGCCTACGCAACCCTTTCCGGTTGCTCCGCCACCGCTCGACCCGCAACGAGTCTTGGCGGAGGATGCCTGGGGTCCGACGCCGCAGGATCGTGAGATTTGTCGCAACTGGATTCGCGGACTTCGCAACGAGGGTATTTTTACTCCGCCAAGTCTTCAGGGCACTCTGGCCGTACCTGGAAATCTAGGCGGGATGACATGGAGCGGCTATGCGTTTGATCCGCAGCACAGCCTCCTGGTCGTCAACACAAACAACCTAGTCGCCAAAATAAAGCTCATTCCCCGCGCGGATTTCTGGCGGGACGAGGTCCGCACCGAAGATGGCGATTATGCGCCTCAGGCCGGAGCGCCATACGGACTATTTCGTCGTTTCCTGCAATCTCGGTCGGACTTGCCGTGTACTGCGCCGCCGTGGGGTTTGCTGACCGCGGTGGAAATGACTGAAGGCAAGATTCGCTGGCAAATCCCGCTGGGCTCGATGCAAGATTTTGGCGGCAAACAGCCGCGGGTGCCGCCGGGATCAATCAGCCTGGGCGGCCCAATCGTGACTGCGGGAGGATTGGTTTTTATTGCTGGCACTTTTGATCCATTTATTCGCGCCTTTGATATCGAGACCGGCAAGGAATTATGGAAGGCCGAGCTCCCCGCGAGCGGACACGCAACGCCAATGACCTACCGCCTCGGAGCCAGCGGGAAACAATACATAGTGATCGCGGCCGGCGGCCATCCCAAGATCACGGAAGAATCGTTGAGTGACGCGCTGGTCGCCTTCACCCTCCCCTGATCGCGACCGGTCGAGATCTGAAAAACTCTCTGGCGACAGACTTCCGGCGCGGCTGAACGCCGCGCCCTTTCAAAACTGACTCAAGGGACTATTTCAGCGGGCCGCTCAGGAACAATCAGGGCTAAGGAACAATCAGAATGGGAGCTCTCCAGAAAGATGCCTTCTGGGTTGCCGGGTCAAGGATCGTAATCTGGCAGTCGTAGTTTCCTGCAAGGAGGCGATTAATGCCAAGGCTGAAGTTGAAAGGCATGGTTCCAAGCCGACTTGCAGCACTGGGAACGACCGCGGCAGGTGGGGTTTCAAAGACCTTGTTGTCTCCGAGGTAAAGACTGACGAAGGCAACGCTTTGCCTGGCTCATCCGGTTTGCTCGGCTTGATGGTGGCGACCTCGAAGCGGGGTGAAGCATTTGCGTCCATCGGCGGCAGCTTCGGGGTCGGCGCGGGGATGGTCCATTCCGTTTCGGGCGTAGCACGCGCCAGATTAAGAGGAAGAGGGTTGGGCCCTTGACTCCAGCTGCCCACAATCGACTTGCCATCCGAACTCAACTTGCCCTCGTACGTGCCACCGATTGCCGTGAGCGACATCTTCACGGTCGTACCTTCCAGCGTAATTTTGGTTACTGGAATTCCGTCGCCACCTTGATCGATGCTGTAGAAAACCGCCTTGTATCCGCCTCCGTCCGCCTTTGAGATCTTGACCACCGTCCGCAGGTCCCTGCCGGCGTGCAGCGTTCCCTGCCAGGTGTCGGCAATATTCTGAGTCGGATTCTCCGCCGGGGATTGAGCGCGGACCTGGGTGACGTGTATCAGGCTGAAAAAGACTGTCGCGATCGCCGCGATTCCCGCTATTCCGAGCAACAGCTTCCCGTTGAGATCGAGCTTGCGTGCAGCCTGTTCCACCATAAATGCCTCCTCGGCTTTTCGATGGTTTACTACATCTGTTTGTGAAGATCAAGCGAAGTTCCCCCCGGATCATCGGGGACCGAAAGCGAACCGAGGGCGGAGCGGTTCCGCAAGGAACCTATGTATAATGATGAACTTACTGCACCACAGTGGGCGCTTAACTCAGCGGTAGAGTGCCATCTTCACACTTCTTCCCGATCCAATACTTTCAACAACGTAACTGGGATACCGGGGACTGCCGAGTACCTGATAATACGTGTAGCCGGAAACATCTAGGGGCGCTGGTGCGGGTGCTAGCAGGGTTTGCACGAACGATGGATGCTTGCTTGGGATTAGGCATCCGGAGGTCAGCGATTGACGACTTCCGATTCACCGCGTCTCGCGGCTGAGCCATTTCTCAATATGCGTCGGACGCCACTCCTCCAGTGCTTGCAGCAGTTCCCCAGGAGCTACCCGCGCCAGCACCAATGCTCGGTTCTCCGGCTTCAGGAACCGCTCCTCCACCGCATGGTCGAACATCTGGAGCAGCGGTGAATAATACCCCAAGGTATTCAGGATGCCGCAGGGCTTCGCATGCAGGCCAAGCTGCGTCCAAGTGATCACCTCGCAAAACTCCTCCAGCGTCCCGAATCCGCCGGGCAGAGCGACGAAGGCATCCGACAGGTCGGCCATGAGGGCCTTGCGCTCGTGCATGGAGCCGACGACATGGAGTTTCGTAAGCCCATTGTGCCCGACCTCCCGCGCCATCAGGTGTTCCGGGATGACTCCCTGCGCCTCTCCGCCCGCCCTCAACACAGCGTCCGCGATACTCCCCATCAGACCCACCTTGCCACCGCCGTACACCAGCCCAATTTTTCTTCGCACCAATTCAGCAGCCATCTCCTCGGCGGCAGCACCATACTCAGGACGGCTACCCTGACTGGAACCGCAGAAAACGCAGATTCGTCTCATACAGACATTCTAACTTCGCTTCGGCATACGGAAGATCAGCGTCGTGACGTCGTGAGGACTGCTCCGTTAGGAAAGAGAGCGACTAGTTCGTTTTCGAAGCCAAAAAGGGAGGGACCAGAGTTGCGGCCGCCACTGGCAACGTTCATACTCCGACCATGACCCTCAAAAATGCGGCGTTGCTGGCTCTGATCGGCACGATTCTGATGACGGCTCTTTTGGTGTGGTCGTTCGTCTTCACCTTTCTCAATGTCCTGCGGGACTTGGTTCCTGCGGTGACTCTGTTCCAGTCATTCATCTATGCGGTTGGTTGCTTCAGCGTGGCTGTGTTTTTTTACGTGTTCTACAGAGGGCAGTAGTCGTGATTCCAGCGAAGGTTCTTTTCCTGCGAACGGCTGTGGCGCGGGTGATCCGAAGGGAAGGCGATGTGTGGGGATTTGGCTGCCGGAAGGGGTGAGAGTCGTTTGACCCGTTTCAGAGGTGGTGGCGGGCTTTTGCGCCAAGTGTAGCGAACATGTCTGAGAAGATTACCGAAGGTGGAAAAGCCTGGGAAACGTACCGCTCAGATTCGTCCTCGAATTTTGTGGCTCGACATCGATACCTGTTAAGAAAGCGGAACAGATGAAGACCGGTTAATTAAGGGCCCTTGTCCGAGTATCTAGCCCAGCAGGTTTCTGACTTCCGAGTTGCTCGGCCACCTTGACTCCCCCCTGAATTGTTGAGATGACTCCGGTAATTAACGGTTCGCGGGGTTATGCAGCTAGAGTTCACAATGGGGTAAAAGTATGAAGCGAGTTCTAATCCTAATTCTGGCGATAACAACCTTAGCTGCGGCACGAGATAAGAAACCAAAGGCTCAGCCGGGACCGTATATATTCACCAGCAAAGCTTCTGCTCAAACGCTCAAGGTGATAATCGTCCAAACGGCTCTAAGAGAAGGGTACATCCTCGATTCCGACGATCAGTTCCAGTTCCGGTTCTCGAAGCCAGCGCAGATGCCCGTCATAGAGGCGCTTTTCATGGCTTCAAGTGCATGTCCGGGCATGACCACCAAAAAGGTGTGGTCCTACACGCTGGCGGAACTTAATGGCATGACAAAGGTGACCGTGCAGCCTAATTGGGAATATCCGGACGATTACTGCAAATCCCAAACTCAGGCGCTGATATGGAGCCAGCGAGAGGAGATTGCAGCATTTCAAGCGATGCTAGACAAAGCACCCACTGCGAGTGCGCAGATTCCGACTCCGACTCCGGTTCCAGCCTCGCCGGCAGTTGCTCCCGCTTCCACTCCAGAGTCGGTCGCAAATCAGCCGCAGAGCACCAAGCAACACACGGCTTGTCTGGAATTGGCAAAGGATAATCCAAGCATCATTTGCAAGTGAGCGTCGGAAGGGCTGTGATTGGTCTTAGCCCGACCTCTCGACAGTAACCCGCTCTTTTCTACGCGCTCTTCAAGAGACTGGCTTCCGGACTTCGGTAGACCCCGATCTGCTTCAGCATTCCTAACTGATCCCAGTTGTCCCATCCCTCGATAATCCGTTCGTCGGCAAAGCGTGCAATGGTTATCCCTGATAATCGCACGCACTCGCTAGTAGCGGGCATTCCCAGATGATCTCCGCGATGCGTCATCGTAGCCGACCAGCGCAATACGACCTTATCATCTGCTCCGAAGACATCCTCCACCACAACTTTGATATCGGGAAAGGCGCCGCGAGTGCGCTCCACAAATGAAGCGAACTCTGCGGGTCCACGAAGCGGGCTGCCATCCTCCAGTTGGCCGATTGCGACGGCATCGGGAGCAAGAAGATCGTAAACCGTCTGCGTTCTACCCTCATTCCAAACTTCTTTGAACCAGCGCCGCATTAATGCAACGTTTTCTTGGACTGACATGATCGTCGCCTCCTGTGCAAATGGTGTCTTGAGACGCGCTGAACCACCCCAACATATCTGCTCTCCCAACATGCTGCAAGTTCAAATTGGTAGTTCGCCGGTGGGGCGGTGTGCCTGAAGGCTGCCGCGTAACTCGCAGCAGGCTCACTAGGTCTACGCCGCCTTCTGTTTTGCCCCGCCTTCAGCTTCGCCCAGCGCGCTTTTTGAGCGGCGGCGTGAAGCCCTTCATCTGTTCGCAAAACACCAGCCTGCTGGGGTTATCAGTGATTGGGATATGCCGCATATCCTCAGGGGTCACCTCACAACCAGCGGCCATATATGATCGGTTCAAAACCGGCCATACTTTGGAAGGGTCCAAGGCGAATTGAATGTCTCCATGATCACCGCGGGCCGCATGGACAGCCTGGACAGGCGGCGACGGTCAGGGGTGCTTTGCCAGACGCTGTGCCAATGCTTCGCGAGTCAGACGGTCCCCAGCGCCCGGCTTATTCTCTGCAATCCCTCCCCGAACATTTCCGTGTCCACTCCCATGCCGACACGGAAGTGATTGGGCAGACCGAAAAAATGTCCGGGCACGGCTGAGGTCTCATGCTCGGTGCGCAGCCGGGCCAGGAAATTATCGACGTTGTCCTTGGCGAAGCGCAGAACAGCGGTTGTCCCAAATTCAGTGCGGGGAGCGGAGACGCCTTCCTGTCTGATAAGGAACTCTCTCAGTAGCGCGCGGTCGGCTTCTACGATCTTACGTCCGCGTTCGCGAATATAGTTAAGATTTTCCAGTGCTATGACACTCAACAACTCGGCCGGATGCGCAGGGATGGACGCGAACAGGTCGTTCAATCGCCACATGGCCCGAGCCAGGTCGGGCTTGGCCAGAATCCACCCACAGCGAAGGCCGCTCAGGCCGTAGACCTTGGTCAAACTGGTGGTGACGATGAACTCCGGTCCCAGGTGATATGAGGTCTTCGGAGTGTCGGTGTAAACGGCGTCGAGATAGACTTCGTCGACCAGCACACGCGCGCCTACGCTGCGGGCCAGGTCCCCAATTTCGCGCAGCACGGAATCGGAAGCCAGGACGCTGCTGGGATTATGCAGGTTGGTTAGCACAATTAATTTGGTCTTCGGAGTGATTGCGCGACGAACTTCAGCAGGATCGAGCGCATACATGTTGTCTTCATTGCGGGCGAAAGTCTTTAATGCCGCGCCCAAGTATAAGAGCGTGGAAGTGAGCAACTCATAGGTTGGCTGTTCGATCAGAACCTCATCGCCGGGATCGATAAGCGTGGCCATGGCCAGATGATTGGCCATGGAGGTACCGGCGGCAGCCACCACGCAATCGGCATCGACTCCGCATTTCTTCGCGATGGCACGCTGCAGGGGAGCGTAGCCGTAAGCGCTGTCGCCGTTGATCTCCAACTGATCGATGGTTACCGGAAGGTCAATTAAAGGAAACGGACCCACGCCGCTAGTCGCGAGATTGAACTTCGCGCGGCCCTGTGTCTTTGCCCAGAACATGTAATCGGAATGTCGATGTCTCATAGGTTTGGCGCAGGTGGGTTTCGCCGCGCACGACGGCTCCAGTACAAATATACCGGGAAGCCAGCCAGGAGAATGATGAGGCCGATGGCGGAATTCGCCGGGAAAGTCGCGACCGTCGTGATCACGATGGCGGCACAGGCCAACACAAAAAGAGCGGTGGTGAAAGGATGGCCCGGGGCCAGATACAGCTTCAGAGACGAGGCCTGGTTTTTTCGCCGGAACACAAACAGCGAAGCGGCCGTCAGGCCGAAGGAAATGAAATCAACGGAGATCACGTAGTTCAGGATCTCCTCGTAGCGCCCCGAAAGCGCAATCACGGTCGCAGTCACGCCTTGCAGCACAATGGCAATAACCGGAACTCCGGTGCGAGGAGAAAGCCAGCCCACACTCTTGAAGAAGAGACCATCCTGAGCCATGGCGTAGTAAACGCGCGGAGCGGTCAGAATCCCCTGGCTCAGAAAGCCCAGCGTGGAAATCGCGATACCCACCGCGATCCACTGAGCTCCTCGCTCACCCAGAGCGGCACGCATTACCGCCGATGCGGGAGTGCGGGTCGCGGCCAATCCGTCCGGGCCGAGCACGCGCAAGCAAACAAAATTGACCGCCAGGTAGAGGACTATCACCCCGATCACGCCGACCACCAGTCCGCGGGAGAGATCGCGGCGGGGATCACGCATTTCGCCTGCCACGAAACTTGCGGTCTGCCATCCGCCGTACGCGAACGCAACAGGAATCATAGCGGCACCGATCGCGCTATCCAGTCCCGACGAAATCGGACGGTCGAGCAAAGGCAAGGCGTGCACCGTTCCGCCGCCCCAGAAAATTCCCACCACGACCATAGCGGCGATGGCGGCGGCCTTGAGCAGCATGAGCACGCTCTGCACATTGCTGCCGGCCCGCACTCCAAAGCAATTGATCGCCGTCAAACCCAGCAGGGTTGCGGCCGCGATCGGCCCATCGCTTACGGAGAACCCGGTGATCTCACGATAGTACCGGCTAAACGTGACCGCGACTGCCGCCATCCCGCCGGTCTGCGTCACCAGAAGAAGGACCCATCCATAGATGAATGCGACCGACGGATGGTAAGCCTCACGCAAGTAAAGGTATTGTCCCCCCGCGCCCGGCAAGCGAGATGCAAGCTCTGCCCAGATGAACGCACCGAGCAAGGCAAGGCCTCCGCCCATGAGCCAGACGCCCAGAATCAAAAACGGAGTGTGCACGCGGAGCGCAACCACGTAGGGGTTGATGAAAATACCGGAGCCGACGATGCCGCCCATAACGATCATGGTGGCGTCGAACACTCCGAGCAACTGGCGAGGTTTGACCGGGTCCAAGAATCAGCCTTAGGGAGCCGCTGTCCAGTCGAAACATTACGCGCCGAACCGCAGATCTGATCGGCATCACCTTACCATAGGCTTCCCGATCGTGTCGGAATCTAGAGAGGGGACCGTATTTCATTAGGCGCTCTTTCGAGGCCGTCACTACTGTCGATCGGAATCGAAACACCAAAGGATGGGGCGGCAGCTTCAACCGATGCCGTCCCGTCCCCACCGTCTTCTCGAGACTGCCAGAGTGCTCGCCGGACACACAAGGGATGAATCGGTAACCGATTTCCACCACAAACGCACGGAACGCGACGATCACCGGTGGTGGGTCGAACTTCGTCCTCGCCCAGTGTAATGGGTCGTGCTGGGTAGTGATCGCGAAGTGAGACTCGCTTATGTCAGAAATGGACTACTTCTGTGTTCGCTGACAGATCCCAAATCTCAGAAAAACGGATCCCGCGCGGATCCTGTTTTTGCTCCGACCAATGTAGACGCCAGGACAAAATTGAAAGGCGCAGCGCGCGAGCTCAGAAATACTGCCGTCTTTGCTATAGGGCACTAACGGGTCAGAAGATACCCAAGAGCTCCGGACCGGTTGCTCCCGTCGAAATTACCCACTGTGTGCCGGGCGCACACCCTCTGCTGAGTTGAGTGAACGTCGAAGGGGCGTATCGGCAGTGGAGACCAAGCAGCATGGTCCCCTGGAGTTCCGATCTGCTGTGCCAGCGCTGAGCCTCCTTGACTCTTTATTCGAACCGCAGAGCGGTCATGGGATCCACACGGGTGGCGCGGTAAGCAGGGATCCAGACGGCGAGGAGCGCGACGGCGCTAAGCAGTAGTGGTGTTGCCACAAAGGCCGCGGGATCCCAGGCTTTCACGCCGAAGAGAAAACCAGCGAGGAAGCGTGTAAGTCCGAAAGCTCCGCCGATACCAATGACCACGCCGATGACTGCGAGAACCATTCCTTGACGGATGACCATGTTGCGGATGTTTGGAGCCTGCGCGCCGAGAGCCATGCGGATGCCGAGTTCCTGCGTCCGTCGTTGCACGGAGTAGGCCATGAAGCCGTAGATGCCAATGGCGACCATAAGTAATGCGGATGAGCCGAAGATAGTGAGCAGGAGCATGCTGAAGCGCTGTCGTGAGATGGTCGAAATGGCAATTTCATTCATGGTGCGGACGTGCCCGACCGGCAGACCTGCTGTGGCTTCGCGCAGAGCGACGGCGGTAGACCTGACTAGCGTGTGCGGCTCCACACGGCTGCGGACGATCCACCAGAGTGGCGTGATCCGGGAGTTGAGCGCGGTGACCTTGTCCGGCATCTGCGGAATCGGAATGTACATGGTGGGCGCCGGATCCTGATCGAGGCCGCCATCCCGCATGTCGCCTACGACGCCGATGATCTGACGCGGCGGCTCGACGAAGACCGGACCCATGTTGGCCCCGATGAGCAGGCGGTCGACGAGCGGATTGCCCTTGGGCCAGTATTGGTTCGCCATGGCCGCATTGATGATGACGACGCCCGGAGCAGAACCGTCATCACGCTCAGTGAAATTGCGCCCGCGCAGGATTGGGACTTGAAACGTGTCGAAGTAGCTCCATGAGACCGGAAGGTAACCGCCTCCGCCGGTGGAGGGATCGGTCCCTTTGGGCCGACCGACGATGTCAAACGGCAGGCCCAGACCGCCCTCGAGCGGAAGGCAGCATGCGGCCGCAGCGCGGGTCACGCCAGGGACGGCGGTGAGACGCTCGGTGCCGTCGTGAATGATCTGAGCGACTCCGGCTGTCTTCTGGAACCGTTCCCCGTTGACTGACATCGCCATTGTAAGAACGTTGTTCGTGTTGAAACCGGGATCGACGCTCTGGAGATTCAGGAAAGTGCGGATGAGCAGCGTAGCGCCGACCACGAGGATGAGCGCCAGCGCCATTTCACTCACCGCAAGGAGAGAGCGTATTTTGCCACTGCGAAAACCGACGCCAGATCGGTTACTGCTCTCATTCAGTGTTGCGGCAAGGTTTGGGCGCGACGCGCTGATGGCAGGGACCAGGCCGAACAGGATTCCGGTGAGCAGGGAGATGGTGACGGTGAAGAACATGATGTTCAGATCGAGCGTGACAGCCGGGCCGTTTTCGCCGATGCGTGGGATGCCGCCGGGACTGATGGCAAGGAGCAGACGGACTCCGACAAGTCCGAGGATGAGGCCCAGGAGGCCGCCGGTGAGCGAGAGCACGAGGCTTTCCGCGAGCTAGCTGATTACGACCACTCACGCGCCCGACTTCTTCTTTGCGTTGTTGCTCGGTCTTGCCAAGGGTTCTGAAAAGCAATCTGTCCACTTCGCTCTGCGGGATAGGATGATGTCCTCCCGCAG
>Ga0182015_10000725_pt1 | contig 46161 bp, 44 predicted proteins | sample 712P3MmetaG_FD_120478 | JGI IMG/M metagenome (GOLD analysis project Ga0182015, IMG submission 120478) | Permafrost microbial communities from Stordalen Mire, Sweden - 712P3M metaG | ecosystem: Environmental > Terrestrial > Soil > Wetlands > Permafrost | place: Sweden: Stordalen | collected...
ACACGTCACTCTTCTGCTCCCCCGAAAGCCCAAACCGTTTCCCTGGCTTCATAAACACCACCTTTGAAAACAGATTTATATCAGATGGTGTTGCATCGACCGTTTGAACCGGCAGCGTTAATCGGGCACTAGCCAAAGTCGGATTGCACGAGACAACGAAGCGTTACATCCCAAGGTATGATACTTGTGGTTGTGAAGCGGGCATTCTGTAAAACTCCGCATCCGCGAAAAGGCAGAAGTGAAAATGCGCATCCAAGCATATCTTCGCGTCCTCAGCACTGAAGCTACAATTCGTGCGCTTCACAGTGAGACCGGGGTCGCCCATGCGAGTATCAAGGAAACGAAGGCTCGGAGAGGTGAGAGCGGCGATGTCGTGTGGTGGAACTGGCAGACACAGCAAGTTCCCATCGACATCGACAAACCCGATGATGGATTGAGAGAACTCCTGCTCGCAAACAAACCGATTTTCCCAACAATCAAACGGTATCAGGGACCGGAGACTGACGTGTATTTGGAAGTTGTGACGCGGTACGAGCGCGGTGAAGAGCCTCGCGGCCTGTACCTACCCGCCGAAACCGTGCTGCTGCTCAGTGAGATGGGCGGTGCTTTTGACAACGATGTTTATTCAGAGAATTAGATTTCACGAAGAGTTGTGAATCTCAGTGCTTGGTTGGTCGGATAACCGGAAACTGACCCGCTACCAGATTTTCTTACGAGGGAATCTTCAAGGATTGTTCGTCGGCCACTGCGTGAAGCACAAAATAAATATCCCCAGCGCTAGAATCGCCAATAATTTCCGCCCCGCGTCGAGCGGCTCCCAACGGTCATATACCGGTGGATGCCGAAATCGCAGCGACAGCACTAGCAAAACGATTCCCCACACTCCCCACCCGTGCCACCAACGAATTCCCATCCCGATTAAGCCGAGTGCGACGATCAGCGAAATTTCTTTGTGTTTTTTGCTCGCCAGCGTGTACAGGATGTGTCCGCCATCAAGTTGCCAGCAAGGCAACAGGTTTAGCGCAGTTGCAAACAATCCCACCCAAGCCGCTTGCCCGATCGGATGTAGCAAAAGTGACGTTGGGTCCGCGCCGGGGTGAAACATCCCGATAAAAAACTTCATTAGCAACGGTTGCCCAAAAATAATGTCGGCATTCTGCTGCACACCGGGAATGATTTTGGAAATCGATATCGCATACGCCATCAGTGGCACCGCGACAACAAATCCCGCAATGGGCCCCGCAATTCCAACATCAAAAAGTGACCGCCGCGTTGCAATCGGCGACCGTATCCGCAAGGACGCACCGAATGTCCCAAACAGAAATGGCGAAGGAATAAAGTAGGGATAACTCACATCGATGCCGTAAATCTGGCACGCGATATAGTGCCCCATCTCATGCGCCATCAAAAATCCAAGCAGCGCAAACGAAAACGGAATGCCCAGCACCAGCAAATGGGGATGCGCCAGCGGCGCCACAATGGCTGCGAAAGGATTGTCGTCGCCGGAAAACGGCGCAACATTGTGCGCATACGAAAGCGCGAATTCCGATCCAACCGCCAGCGTAGTCACCAGCGTAACGAAAAAAAGAAGCAGTGCCGGCCACCAGGGCTTTCGAGCCCGCACGACGCGCGGCGGCGGCAGTTCAATGATCTGCGGATAACCGAGATCGAGAATTTCGACAGGGGTGCGCGCGTGGCCGTTGCCGGGAAGGTGATCCATGAAGACTACAAGTTTAGCACTGAAAAGCGGTCAGCCGCCTTTCGCGGGAATCAACGCGGCAATAGCGTCTGTTTAAATTCAGGATTTTGGCGCAGGCGTCGAAGAGGGAGCCGGCAGCGTCTGAAGTTCTTTGCCAGGTTTGAAACGCACAGCCTTGCCGGGAGGAATGCTAACTTGTTGTCCGGTCCGCGGGTTGCGCCCAATCCCGGTCTTCCGCGGCTTCACGTTGAACACCCCGAAGCGCCGAAGCTCAATGCGTTCCCCTCGGCCCAACGCGTTCTTCATGGCCTCGAACACAGTTTCCACCGCTTGCTCGGCCTTGGTGCGCGTCACGTTGGTTTTCGCCACGATAGCGTTAACGATGTCGAGCTTGATCACGCGATCCTCCAGCTTTAACGGAAACCAATGCTAGACAGCGGTTTGCAGGTTGTCAAGCGCCGTGGCGTGTAATAATATGCGCAACTCGCTTTTAACCTGAGCAGCGTGAATGCTAGCCGAAGCATTGCGGCGTCGCCGTAAAAGACTTATACGCCTAAACTGTCTTAATTCCGGGAGGATTCGATGTCGGTGAAGTCTGACAAATGGATACGCAAGATGGCTCGCGAGCACAAAATGATCGAGCCTTACGAAGACCGCCAGGTGCGCGACGGCGTCATCAGCTACGGCGTTTCGTCCTATGGTTACGATATGCGCGTCGCCGACGAATTCCGCATTTTCACCAACGTAAATTCTTCCATCGTCGATCCCAAGCATTTCGATTCGAAATCTTTCGTCGAATTCAAAGGTGACGTCTGCATCGTGCCGCCGAATTCTTTCGCCCTCGGACGCTCCGTGGAATATTTTCGCATTCCGCGCAACGTGCTCACTCTGTGCGTCGGAAAATCCACCTACGCCCGCTGCGGAATCATCGTCAACGTCACGCCGTTCGAGCCGGAATGGGAAGGTTTTGTAACGCTGGAAATCAGTAATACCACTCCGCTCCCCGCGCGCATCTATGGCAATGAAGGGCTCTGCCAGGTGATTTTCTTCGAATCCGACGAGCAATGCGAAGTCTCATACAAAGACAAGAAAGGGAAGTATCAGGCGCAACAGGGAATCGTGCTTCCAAGAATCTAGCCCCGGCGCAACTTTTCCGGGTTTCGCTTGATTCTCAGCGACCGGGGACCCGGGCTTTTCCGCTTTTGTTTGCGTAACCGAAACCTCGCTGGCAAGTTACAATATATTTACCGCGCTCCCTGTCTTTTTTAGGCCCCGAGGACTCGGTAACATTTCCGCCGGAGGGGCGTAGTACATATGTAGGGCGCTCGAACGTAGGGAGATTCGCTCCTGATGGCATCGTCGGTAAGTCCGCCAAAACATGATCTCGGCTCCTTGCGCATTCACGAAGGCCAGCGCAAAGGCGGTAAGGCCGGAAAAGTCTTCAGCATTATCGCCGCGCTCCTCGGAGTGGTGATCGTTGTCGCCGGGGCCGTATTTGCTTTTCACAGCCAGAAGCCGGTCGTCGAAGTGGCCGTCGCGCAAAAAGCCGCTGCCGGACGCCCCGCGCTCTTGAATGCCAGCGGCTATGTCACGCCTCGGCGTCGCGCCACGATTGCAGCGAAGATCACCGGGCGCGTCACCAAGGTAAATTTTGACGAAGGCATGCACGTACAGGAAGGTTTTGTGCTTGCAACACTTGACGATTCCGATGCGCGCCGCGCTCTCGATTCCGCCAAAGCCGATCGTGATTCTGCCCAAGCCGCCATCGCCGATTTTGAAGTGCAGCTAAAAAACGCTGAACTTGAATTACATCGAGCCAAACAACTTCTAGCCGCTGGCGTGCAAAGCCAGGAAACGTTGGACAACGCCACCATGGCCGCGGATAGCCTCCGAGCAAAGATCGCGCTAGCCAAAGAACAGGTCGCTGCAGCGCAAGCGCGCGTTGGAGAAGCGCAGCAAAATGTCGACAACACCGTAATCCGCGCTCCCTTCGACGGCATCGTGGTCTCCAAAGACGCCCAAGTCGGCGAAATGGTCTCGCCCATTTCGGCCGGCGGCGGCTTCACGCGCACCGGCATCGCCACCATCGTGGACATGAACTCTAACGAAATCGAAGTGGACGTGAACGAAGCCTACATCGCCCGCGTAGTGCCGGGACAGAATGTCACCGCAGTCCTTGACGCTTATCCCGACTGGCAGATTCCCTCGCGCGTTCGCACCGTAATACCCACTGCCGACCGCCAGAAAGCCACGGTGAAAGTGCGCATCTCCTTTCTAAAGCTCGACCCGCGCATTCTTCCCGACATGGGCATTAAAGTGACATTTTACGGAGCTGTCCCTGAGCAGAAAAACGGCGCCGCCGAACCCGCAGCTCTCATTCCGCAAGACGCCGTCCGCGACGACCAAGGCAAGAAAATTGTTTTTCGGGTGAAAGATGACCGCCTGGAACGCCGTGCCGTCACGCTGGGCGGAACGCGCGGTAGTGACGCAGAAGTTTTAGCCGGTATCGATGCCGGTGACACAGTTGTGGTGAAAGGCCCGGCAACTCTTCGCGATGGCCAAGCTGTCGAGATCAAGAAATAAGAAATAGGAGACTCCGAATGGTTCGAGTGGACGGCACAGGAAACCCAGGCAGCCTGATTCAAATTCGCGGTCTCGACAAGACCTACAGCCGCGGCGGCGAAGTCATCCACGTTTTGCAAGGCCTCAATCTCGACGTGGACAAAGGCGAGTTCGTCGCCTTCATGGGTCCCAGCGGCTCCGGCAAGACCACGCTGCTGAATCTTCTAGGCGGCTTGGATGTCCCTTCGCGCGGCAGCATCACCGTTGCCGGCGACGAGATCACCCACATGTCCGGCAGCAAACTCACCCACTGGCGCGCGCGCCATGTGGGCTTCATTTTCCAGATGTACAACTTGATCCCGGTTCTCACCGCATTTCAAAATGTGGAATTGCCCTTGCTGCTCACCAAGCTTTCGAAATCCGAGCGCCGCCAGCATGTCGAAGCAGCTCTTGGAATCGTAGTGCTCGCGGACAGAATGAATCATTATCCTCGCCAGCTCTCCGGCGGACAAGAACAGCGCGTCGCCATCGCCCGCGCCATCATCGCCGACCCCACTTTCCTGCTCTGCGACGAGCCCACCGGCGACCTCGACCGCAAAAGCGCCGACGAAATTCTCGACCTGCTCACTCGCCTCTCCAAGGAATACAGCAAAACCATCCTGATGGTCACGCATGATCCAGCCGCCGCCGAACGCGCGCAAGCCACCTTGCATTTGAACAAAGGCGTCCTGGTCGAAGGTGTTCTCGCCGCGGCACGGAGCTCGCGATGAAATTCATGCCGCTCATCATCGCCAATCTTTTTCGCAAAAAACTGCGCACCCTTCTGACCATCGGCTCTTTCGCCGTCGCGCTCTTTCTCTTTGGCCTTCTCGTGGTCGTTCACGGCGCCTTCAATCAAGGTGTTGACTTGGCCGGCGTTGACCGTCTCGACGTGATTAACAAAGTCGCCATCATCCAGCCGCTGCCCATGTCCTATCGCGACCAAATCCTCCGCATCCCGGGCGTGAAAGCGGTCACCTTCGATAACTGGTTCGGCGGCATCTACCAGGATGAAAAAAACTTTTTTCCCCAATTCGCGATTGACGTTCCAAACCAGCGCCAGGTCTTTCCTGAATTCGTGATCCCCGACGATCAATGGAAGAATTTCGTAGCCGATCGCGAAGGCGCCATCGTCGGCGCCACCACCGCCAAACGTTTCGGCTGGAAAATCGGCGATCGCATTCCTCTCAAAGGAACAATTTTCACCGGCACTTGGGAATTCAATATCCGCGGCATCTACACCGGTTCGCGCGACCAGGACGACCTCACCCAATTTTGGTTTCACTACGATTATTTCGACGAGCGCCGCCAGGTCGAAAAAGGTCTGATCGGATGGTACATCGTCAAGCTCGACGATCCTGATCACGCGGCCGCCGTAGTAAAGGCAATTGACGATAAGTTCGCCAACTCTCCTTATGAAACCAAGACCGAAACGGAAAAAGCCCTCGCCACTGGATTTGCCAAACAATTCGGCAACATTTCATTTCTGATTCTCAGCATTGGCGGAGTCGTCTTCTTCACTTTGCTTCTCGTAACCGGCAACACCATGGCCATCGCCGTACGCGAACGTATTGGCGAACTCGCAGTTCTCAAAGCCGTCGGCTACACTGACCGCTTCGTACTTTTCTTCGTTCTGGGCGAATCGCTTCTAATCGCCGCGGTCGGTGGAGGCATAGGCATTGGCTTGTCAAAACTTTTCACCATGGGGGGAGATCCCACGCACGGTTTCCTGCCCTACTTCTATTTGCCGGGTCCCGCAATAATTATGGGAATCGCCATTTCATTGGCGGTTGGTATTCTCGCCGGGATCCTCCCAGCAACAACAGCGATGCGCTTGCGCGTGGTTGACGCACTCCGGAGGGTTTGAGCCATGGCCATCCCCGTCGTTTACAATTTGCGCAGCGTTCGCGCCCGCTGGGTCTCCGCCATCGTGGCCGTTCTCGGAATCGCCGGCACCGTCGGCGTATTCATCGCCATGCTTTCCCTCGCGCGCGGTTTTCATGCCACTTTGGTTTCTTCCGGCTCCGCCGATAACGCTCTGATCATGCGCGCCGGCTCAAGCGCCGAATTAAACGGCGCTGTTGGCTTGGATCAAGTGAAAGTGATACAGGACGCCCCCGGTATTGCCCACGATAATGGCGTGCCGTTGGTTAGTCCTGAGGTAGTGGTCATCGCGAATTTCCCGCTGAGGGCTACCGGCACAGACGCCAACGTCCAGGTCCGTGGCGTTTCCGCCGACGCCTTAAAAGTCCGCAAAAACGTGCACATCTCGCAGGGCCGTTTTTTCGAGCCGGGTCTTTCCGAGTTGATGGTCGGCAGGAACGTCGCGGGCACCTACTCCGGCTTGAATCTTGGCGACACAGTTACGTTCGGCAGCGGCACTTGGAAAGTAGTGGGAATTTTCGACGCCGGCGGCAGCGCTTTCGATTCCGAAATCTGGTGCGACGCGCGCGTCCTCGCTCAGGTGTACAAGCGCCCCGAGAACATTTTTCAGTCTGTCACCGTGCACTTAACTTCACCCGCGGCCTTCGACTCCTTTAAGGATTCGCTGACCGCCGACCCGCGCTTGACCGTGGAAGTAACCCGCGAACTCGACTATTACGAAAAACAATCTCGCGGCCTCACCACCTTGATAACGGTCCTGGGCACCTTGGTAGCTGCCATCATGGGCGTCGGCGCAGTGTTCGGCGCGCTCAACACCATGTATTCCGCGGTTTCTGAGCGCTCGCGCGAAATCGCCACCATGCGCGCCATCGGTTTCGGCTCTTTCAGCATCGTCATGTCCTTTCTCTTTGAGGCGCTCCTCATCGCGTTTGTAGGCGGATTGATCGGCTCTGCCGCCGTGCTCCCGCTAAACGGTCTCACCACCAGCACCTTAAACATGCAAACGTTCTCGTCCGTAGCCTTCGCTTTTAAAATCACGCCGATTCTTCTCGCCGTGGGAATTGTCTTTGCCCTGTTTATGGGCTTAATCGGTGGAGTACCTCCTGCCATTCGCGCTGCGCGCCGCCCCGTAGCCCTGGCTCTGCGCGAGCTATGAGCCGCGCAACCGTCCAGTCGGGTTTTGCATCATAGTCCAAAAATAAACAGGAACTTTTTTGCTTCGGGCAGGAATAACGGTATGCTCAAAGCGCGCGTAAAATAAGATTACAAAAGGTGAGCATGCTCCGGGAAACTTGCAAAACGAAATTATCTACTCTGAGTATTTCTTTACTAGCCCTAGCAATCGCTCTAACCCTGACAGCTTGCGGCGGTAACAGTGGCACCGCCACGGTGACCTCGGTGACTATCTCGCCCACCGCGGCCACCGCCGACCTCAACACTTCGATCACCCTTGTCGCCGTGGTCAATCTCTCCAACACGACGGTCACTACCAATACAGCGGTAACTTGGCAGGTGAATGGCGTTGGCGGTGGTAACTCGCAAGTCGGTACCATCGTGAATTCCCCCGACGACGTTCAGGAGGGCATTTACACCGCGCCCACCGTCGCTCCCACCACCAACAACGGCCAAGTAATGATCACCGCGACCGCGCCGCAAGTTCCATCCAGCACAACCAACACTAATATCGTCACCTCAAATACTGCAATTATCACCGTTGGCGTTGGACAGGGTCTCGCCGTGACGCCCACAGCCGCCACCGTTCCGGCCGGCGGCACATTCCAATTTTCCGCCCTTCTGAATAACATAGTGGATGCGAGTGCCACCTGGGCCGTAAGCTCCACCAGCGGCGGCAATATCGGCACCATCAACCCAACCACCGGGCTTTATACGGCTCCGCCCTCGCCCCCCCCCGGCGCCACAATTACGGTCACCGCTACCGATTCCACCCTCACTCCGGCAGTCACTGCCACCGCAACGGCGACGATTGTTTACTCAGACTTGTCTTTAAGTGGTCAATTCGCCTTTTCTTACTCAGGCAACGATCAGAATGGCAGCTATCTTGCCGTGGCAGGCAGCTTCGCCACGGATGGTGCCGGACATGTCACCAGCGGTATCGAAGACGTTGACAGTCCTACTACCAATGGCTGGATTCAGTATCAGATTCCACCCAACATCAGTACCTACAAGGTGGGCACAGACGGTCGCGGGACCATCCTGCTGAATCCTGGAATTCCGGGCGCAGCAACTTTGCAGTTTGCGCTCACTTCCAACCAGCATGCCATGATGATCCGCTTTGACCGCACCATCACCGGCAGCGGCGCGATAGACCAGCAAAACTTGACCGACATCTCGGATCTTCCCGCCATCACCGGGACTTACGTCTTTTCAGGCCTGGGCGCGGATACCGCCTTTTTCCCGTTGGGAATCGCCGGCAAATTTACCGCCAGCGGGAATAGCACGAATCAAACCGGCGCCGGCCTTGTGGACGTCAACGATAACGGCGCTGTAACGCAGGCCTCCTCGCTGACCGTATCCTACGCCTTGGACGGCACCGCGCCTGACACTGGCCGTGGCAAAATGACCATCAACAGCGCCGCAACCGGCCAGCGCCAATTAGCGTTTTACATTGTGGACGCCACGCATTTGTACTTCGTGGAAATCGATAACGCCGGCTATCTGCAAGGAAATATGTATAGCGGCGCCGCCGGAACTTCTTTCTCTGCCGAAAGTCTCGCTACGGGCAACTATGCTTTCACTTCTGGTGGGAACTCTCCCACCGGAGCCTTTGCTCTGGGCGGAGTCTTTGCTTCGGGAGGAAACGGCAACATAACTGGAGGAGTCTTTGATAGCAACGACGCGGGTACCGTAACTCCGGACGCCGCGCTAGGGACTTGCACCTACACTGTCGATCCGTCCACCGGCCGCATTTCGCTAGGCCTATATCTCACCAGCGGAACGTGTCCCGCTGGATCGAATCCCAGCACACTGCAGTTCGCCGCCTACCAGACAGCGCCGCCGGCAGCTAACCCCACAGCGGTAGAACCCGCTCTTGTAATGCTCGAGCTGGATCCCACTGCCGTCTCCATCGGCTCAGCGTATTCGCAGAAAACTGTCACTCAGTTGGCCGCTGGCAGTTTTGCACTGCTCCTCGGCGGCCAGGGAGTTTTCCACGACAACCCCGTTGCCGTTCAAGAGGACATATCCGGCCAAGTCAGTCTCGGTTCGCCGTCCATCGCCAACGGCAATCTCGACATCAACGACTTTAACTCCGTGTTCCAGACCGATCCGATCAGCAGCGCAGATAGCTCGCTTCTGGCACCGGACGCAAACGGACGCGGCACCGCAACCGTTGTGGTCACCAATCCCAATGCCAGTTACAGCCTGGCCTACTATCTGATCGATGCCAACACCGCTCTGCTGTTCGACTCAGATTCAAGTCACGTGCTGATTGGAACGATTGCCCGGCAATTCTAGGACTTTAGAAGCGGCAAGCTTTTGCCCCACTGTCCTGTGAACACGAAAGAATCAAGCGGCTTGCGCTGGCGCGGAGCTAATTCGCGCTGGCGCAGTTCTTCCGGCAGGGATTGCGGATCTCCCGGATAGCCGATCGCAAATCCTGCCACCGCTTCATAGTCCGCGGGAATGTTGAAAAGCTTTCGCGCCTTTTCCGCATCGATTCCCGCCATTTGGTGGACGGAAAGTCCCAGCGCCTCTGCTTGTAGAGCCAAGTTCGCGGCCGCTTGCCCCAAGTCGTGGAAAGCGTGCCGATTCGGCCGGCCATCGTCAAATTTCAGTTTTGCCGCGCTCAGCGCCAGCACCGGCGCCTGTTTGGCCCACCCTTGATTGAATTCCACCAGCGACTCCAGCACGCGCTTGTAATTTTCCGGATCGTCCTTGGTGCCCACAATGAAATACCACGGCTGTGCGTTGTAAGAAGACGCTGCCCATCGAGCCGCTTCAAATAAACTGCGAAGTTTTTCCGGCTCTACTGGCCTGCTGTCGTACGCTCTGGGACTCCAGCGGTGCGAAATCAAATCATGAATGGGAGTGCCCGTCTCCGCTGGTCTTTTTGCAATACTCATAATCCCTCCGATGATTTTAGAAATGTTTTCGGTAGCGTTCTATTTCGTCTACCGCTTCTATTTGGCTACGTTTTTCTTCAAGCGCGCGCGCGCGAATGATCCACCGAGTAAGGCCCCGGGCCGTTCGCCGCGAGAATTACCAGGCCGCCCATGATCGCAACATTCTTCAAAAAATGAATCATGTTGTTCTGCTGTTCTGCGCCCTGCAACGCCCAGAAGTTATGGATAAAGAATGTCACGGGTATCAGGTAAAGAAACAGAACCCATGCCGCGATTTTTGTTTGGAACCCGACAAGAATCGCCAGCCCTCCGGCCAGTTCCAACACCGCCGCGCAAGCTATCGCCACAGTCGCCATCGGGACGCCTTTAGCCGCCGCGTAACCCACCATTTGCGTGTAACCGCCTATCTTGAAAAATCCGCTGACTAAAAACATCACGCTCATCAGGATTCGGCCCGCCAACGGTGTAAAACTGCTCGAAGAATCACTCATGTTTTCTCTCCTTTTCAGATGGATTTATGCCAGATCGAAAAGCAAAACTTCCGCTGGTTTTGTCGCATTCGCACGCACTTCTGCTTCTTCCGAAATTGCCGCGCCGTCGCCCGCTTTTAATTCCACTCCATTCACATCCACGTTTCCGCGCGAAACTTGCAACCACGCATGCCGCCCCTTTTTCAACGGATGTTTGGTCTGCTCGCCTTCATTCAGCCGCGCGATATAAAGATTCGCATCCTGATGAATATTCACCGGCGCCTGCCTTCCAGCCACCAGGTGGAACTGCCCTCGCAAATCTTTATCCGGAAAAGTGAGCTGCTCGTATTCCGGTTTCAGGTTCTTGCGGTCCGGCACGATCCAGATTTGCAATAGATGTGTGGGATCCTTCGGCGACGGATTAAATTCGCTGTGCATAATCCCCGATCCCGCTGTCATATGTTGCAACTCTCCGGGACGTATCACTGCTCCGGTGCCCATGCTGTCTCGGTGCTCCAGCGATCCGTCCAGTATCCATGTCAGGATTTCCATATCACGGTGCGGATGCATTCCAAAACCTTTTCCCGGCGCCACAATATCCTCATTCAGGACGCGCAAGGATCGGAATTGGATATGCTCCGGATCGTAATACTGGTCAAACGAAAACGTGAATCGCGTATCAAGCCATGAGAGCTTGTTGCGCCCTCGTTCTTCACTGGGTCGAACTTGTATCATTTTCTTTCTCCTTCGTTTTCCTCTCTAAATTGTCGTGCTCGTTTTCCAAATTCACTTGTCCGCCGCGCCCCAGCTTGCGGCACAGGCGGCGTAACTCTTCCTGCTCGCTCGCTGTTAACCGGCTCATTTCTTTCACCACTTCTTTCGCATGCTGCGGGAGTACGCGCGAAATCAGCGTGCGCCCCGCGAGAGTTAGGTGGATCGCGATCATCCGCCGGTCGTCCTTCTGCCGCACCCGCTGCACCAATCCGTGCTTCTCCAGATTGTCGATCACCATCGTAATGTTCCCGCCGCTGCGCAGCAGCTTGTCCCCCAGCGCCCGCTGGCACATTGGACCTAGATGAAACAGAGCCTCCAGAATCCCAAGCTGGCTGGTGGTTATGCCGTGCTGGCCCAGGCCCGCGCTCAGCCGCATTGCCACCGCATTGGATGCCCGCGCCAGATTAATAAACGCATTCAGCGCCCGCTTCGTCCCCCTATCGCCTCTAAAATGTGTCGGCACTATTGTTTAACCATCAATCGTTTAACATCAAACTATCTATAAGATGCTCGCACCCCAAATAGGATTCAACCGGAGTACGACGCTGTATGGTTTTAGAAAAACACACCTTAGCTGCGAGGAGGGCACTTACGCCCTCATCGTCGGAAACCCTGGGAGCAACTTCGGTCAATCTACTTGGCCAATTTAGAGTCCTATCTCTTGCGGCCCACGGTTTTGTTCGAGGTTTAAGTGTAGCGCCGGGCTTTAGACCGGCATCCTTCCTTTGAATTTTCTACAACATCGTGACAAATCTTCACACCCTTTCCGCTTTCGAAACTAAACGATTTTCGCCTCAGCGGTGGCGGATTATGTCCTCGCTAAGCTTCGATTGGCAAGTCGAATGTCTTTTTGCTTTACGAGCCGTGGAGGATGTCGGCAGTTCCTTGTCCGGACTGTTTGACTGTAATCAGCTTCTTGGCCTTCTGTGCGATAAGAGCAAATCCCTTTGAGGCGACATCTTTTTGAAGAGTTGCGAGACCCGCGCGACCCGAACCCGACTTTCCGGAGTTTAGCTCGATATCTGCCTGAGCTAGGCGGACTTCAAACTGGCTAGGCACGAATTCGCTTTTCACTCGCGCATCGTTATCGCAATGCTTTGAAGAGCATCAATTTACTTGACCAATTTAGCGTCCTATTTGCTGTTTAATCCGCGCGAATATCCTGAGGACTTTCTGGCTTTGCCGTAGGTTTGAACCTAGCGCCGGGCTTCAGCCCGGCATCTTTCCTTTGAGTTTTCCTGCGGTACCGTCAGGAGTTTTCCTTTCGATCCGCTTCCAAGATCAATCATCGTTACGGTTTCTGCGTAGGACGAAGTAGAACTTCGCTGATAAAGCTCTGCGGCGCTTGCGTCACGATGCTCTCCACCACGTGCGCTACGTCCTCGGGTTGCAGCATCTTGCTGGTATCTTTTCCAACGTGCGGCGAGAAGTCCGTTGCCACCGTTCCGGGACAAATCGCGCTAACTCTGATCCCCTGGGCCCGCAGGTCTTCCGCCATGCATTCCGTCATCCCCAACAGTCCCCATTTCGACGCGCAGTAGATCGCTCCACCGGCAAAAGCGTTTTTGCCCGCCAACGACGCGATATTGATGATGTGCCCGCCCCGCCGCTCGATCATTCCCCTGGCCACCGCCTTACTCAGCTGGAACACGGATTTCAAATTGGTGTCTAATACCGAATCCCAATTGGACTCGTTCGCCTCATAGAAAGGCCCAAAATATCCAATGCCCGCATTGTTCACCAAAATATCGATCGCCCCGAATGCCTGTTTTGTTTCCTCCACCAGCGACAAAATGTCGTCGCCACTGGTCACGTCAGCCGCCACGATAATCACCTCAACGCCTGTATCCTTCAACTCGCTGGCCACATTTTGCAGTTTGTCGGCGCTTCGCGCGCACAAACTAAGCTTCGCCCCCAACCCTCCCAGCTTGCGAGCGATAGCCAGGCCAATTCCGCGGCTTGCGCCCGTAACCACAGCGACCTTGCCTTCCAGCGTTTTTTCTTCGGGCATAAGTAAACTCCAACGAGGCGACTATTTACCGAGATTTAACATCATAACATCGGGGCGGTGTCGTTCACGGAACCATGAAATTAATTGCCAAAGTGGGATTCACCTTGCACGCGTGAATGGCTTTCCCTATAATCCCGTGGATTCGTTTCCCCGCTTCTCTTCGCGGGTCGCTGGCCCTAGTGCGATTCTTTCCGAGTGATTCTGGTTCAGGAGGCGGTTGATATTATGCGAAAGTTTCTCGGCATCATAGCAGCGCTCGCGGTTCTTATGGCGCTAAGTCTCTCTGCGCAGCCGGCCGCTGCCCAGGACCAGGCTGCGGATCAGAATAAGGCCCCAGCTTATACCATGCCGGAATACAACGGCTTTCAGGCCTGCCACGCCGAAACAAACGCGCAAATGCGGGTCAAGTGCCTTGACGATTTTGTCTCCAAATTTCCGAATTCCACCCTGATGCCCTACGTCCTCCAGCTCTACGTTCAAAGTTATAACGAGCTGAAAAATTATCCGAAGACAATTGAATACGCGGACAAGTTGGTCGCCTTGGGCGACAAAGTGGATGCCGGCACGAAGTTGCAGGCTCTTTATACCCGCTCTCTCTCGTTTAACTATGCTTTTAGCGACAAAGCTCCTGACCAGGACTCGCTGAACAAGGCTCGCGCCGCTGCTCTGGAAGGTCTGAAAATCCTCAGCACTATTCTCAAGCCCGCGAATCTCACTGACGACCAGTTCACTGAACAGAAAAAAGGCCCCACGGTTCTGTTCAACTACACGGCTGGCTCTGCCTCTCTCATGTTGAAGGATTACCCCGGCACAATTCAATATTTCAAGGCGGCGCTTGCGGTAAATCCGACCGACGCGATTACAAACTACCGTCTCGGTCTCGCCTACTTTCAATCCACTCCGCCCCAGCCGTTGGACGGTTTCTGGTACCTGGCTCGTGCAATCAATCAGAAAATTCCCGACGATGCCAAGGTGAAGGATTACCTCCGCAAGCAAATCCTGGCTTATGAACAGCCCGGTTGCGATTCCCTGGTGGATGCGCAGTTGGACGAATTGATGCAGCTATCGGCGAATGCTCCCGACCGCCCGACGACTTACACCATCCCCAGCGCTGACGATCTGAAGAAGATCCAGACATCGAGCAACATTCTTACTCTCCTCGCAGATCTCAAAGCTGGCGGCGACAAAGCGAAGATGACGTGGTTGGCGCTCTGCGGCGCAGAGTTTCAGGATACGTACGGAAAGGTAATCGATGTCACACCCGGAACTGATTCCGTTGAGGTGCATTTTTTCACGGGAGCCACTCCTGAGGAAATTGAAAAGGCTACTGAGGCCAACTTGGACGTGAAGGTCGTCGGCCAGCCCGAAGCAGCTCGCTTGCAAAAGGACGATGTTGTGCGTTTCAGCGGCACAATAGTCAGTTACGATCCCGACCCCTCTTTTATGTTGCACTGGGACAAGGCCAAAATTAAGGATGAAGATATTCCGCCTGAAAAGGGTAAGCATACCCCGCACAAAGCGCCTGCAAAACCGGGACAGTAGATTAGATTAGTTTCGCTCCTTTTGTTTGTAAGCTCGTGCGTGCGCGGCATCGGGGCGCATCCGCCCGGTTTTGCGGCCCTAGATTCCAGCTATATTTGAGATCAGGGAGAGGATGCGAGTATTAGACGCGGTGACGTCTGCTGTGGTCCAGCTTGTACTCGTCCACTTTGCGGCTAAGGGTGTTGCGGTGGATTCCCAGCGCTTTGGCGGCGCGCGATTGGTTTCCGTTCAGGCGCTCCAGCACGCGCTTGATAAATTTTTTCTCGAATTCCGTGACCGCTTCTTCGAGCAAAATCCCGCGCTCGACCATCATTCCCACCAGCGATTCCAATTGATCTTTCACGGTGCCGGCTCCGAACTTGAGTAGCTGCTTCCCCGGGCTTGTCAGCTTAGTGGATGGCCTGCAATGCGCTGATATGCATCACGATATTTCTGTGTCGTCCCAGCGACCACTTCGGGCGGCAGAGCCGGCGCGGGCGGGCGCTTGTCCCAGCCGATTTTTTCCAGATAGTCGCGAACGTACTGCTTGTCAAAAGACGGTTGCGCTTTTCCGGGAGAATATTGATCCGCGGGCCAGAAGCGCGAAGAATCCGGCGTAAGCGCTTCGTCGATCCATATCATCTTGTCGTCCATCATGCCGAACTCAAACTTCGTGTCGGCGATAATGATCCCGCGTTCCGCGGCATATTCAGACGCCAGGCGATAAATCTTCAAGCTGGTTTCGCGTAAACGGTCCGCCAGCGGTCGGCCGATGCGCGCCACGGTTTGGTCGAACGAAATATTTTCGTCGTGCCCAGTCGTAGCTTTCGTCGAAGGTGTAAAGATCGCTTCGGGCAGCTTGTCGGATTCGCGCAATGCAGCGGGTAGGGAAATCCCGCAGATCGCGCCGGTCTTCTGATAGTCCTTCCAGCCCGAGCCGGAAATATATCCGCGCACCACGCATTCGATCGGAATTGGCTCGGTTTTCTTCACTAGCATAGCGCGGCCTGCCAGCGAGCTTTTGTATGGCGCCAACTCGCCGTCAAAGTGCTCGGCGGTGAGCACGTGGTTCGGCACCACGTCGGCCAGCTTATTGAACCAAAAGAGAGAGAGCTGCGTCAGCACGCGGCCCTTGTCCGGGATCGGCGTGGGGAGTACCACGTCAAACGCCGAAAGCCGGTCGGTGGCGACGATCAGCAACCGGTCGCCAAGGTCGTAAATGTCGCGAACCTTGCCTCGGCCGCGAAGTTTAAGTCCTGGGAAATCTGTTTGTGAAATGATGGCGCTCATTTGTGGAGAAGACACGGGATGTTTTTCCTCACTGGAGGCGGGTATTCTAGCGCAGGAAGCACGGATGTCAACGCCAAAGAAATTTTTTGCGGAAATTACCTAAAGCGCAGGAATCTGGGGATCATCGTTGTACAATTACTTCGAACAGCTCACATCGTTTCCGCCAATAGGATCTGCTCTGATGCCAACCCCCTCCATTCTGGTAGCAACCTGGGACAAAGGACTATTCAGCGTCGCTGGGAAAACAGTCCATCAAGAACTCGCCGATCAATCGGTTCGCGGCTTGGTAGACGATGGACTCGGAGGAGTACTCGCAATTGTCGGCGAGCATTCACTCTATCGACGATCCTCTGTTGGCGAATGGACGGCGATAGCAAAAAGCGAATTCCCGCTTTCATGCTGCGTACCGATTGGAAACGATGTCTTTGTCGGAACCGACGACGCAAATATCCTGCGGGTCGATCCTGACGGCGCGGAGCAACGGTTGACGGGTTTTGACTCCGTAGCGGGCCGCGACAAATGGTACGCAGGATCGGCGATCATCGACGGCAAGCGGAAGGGGCCGCCGCTTGGAATCCGTTCCATTGCGGCGACGTGCGATGGCGCGGTGCTTCTGGCCAACGTCCATGTTGGCGGAATTCCGCGATCGACCGACGCCGGCTTAACTTGGTGGGCCGCAATCGATATCGATGCTGACGTTCATCAGGTATATGCGCATCCAACCCGGCCGGACCTCGTGATAGCGGCCGCGGCGGTGGGTCTTTGCATCAGCCGCGATGCTGGCGCAACGTGGAGGATCGAACAGCGAGGACTTCACGCCCCTCATTGCTCCGCCGTTGCTTTTGGGAGAAACGACATTTTCGTGTCGGCATCCACGGACCCTTTTGCGCCGCAAGGCGCAGTTTATCGGCGCCCAATTGATGGCAACGGTCCGCTACAACGTTTGGGCGGAGGCATGCCGGAGTGGATCAATGGCAGAGCCGATACCGACTGCATTGCGACCCGAGATTCAACGATCGCTGTAGTCGATTGGTCCGGACACCTTTACGTGTCGCATGACGATGGTGCTTCCTGGTCTTGTGTCCGTGATGGTCTCGCTGGTCCAAGCGGAGTTCACATCTGCTGATTCGTTACCGTCCAGGGTATGCCGACAATTCGTCCCGCCTGTTGTAAGCTAACCAATCTTACGGGGTGTAGGAACCGTGCTCAAGCGCCCAATAAAATTTAGAACTCTTGGTATACACGCTCTCGCCATGCTTATCGGCATCGGTGGAAGCGGCGTGCTGTCAATAAAGGCCTCGGCGTCACAATCTACCGTGATGCCGCCGCCCGTCGATTCGGTTACAGGGAACGAATATGTGAACAATTCAATAGGCATGACATACGTTTTCCCGAAAGGTTGGTTCATAGATACAGCGGCGATGGCCTCAGCCAAAGACAGCGTGAAGAAGTTCGTCGCAACCCATGACCAGAACGGTCGAGCGAAGGATTACGAAAACTCGGGATTGCTGATGGTTTCCAAGTCTCCTGAAAAAGTCGCCTGTGATGGCTGTTCCTCAGTTAGCACGAGCGGACCGTCCATTATTTTGAGCGTCTCAAGTGTCGAGCCTTCCGACGAGCAAAAAACGGGAGCCGATATTCAAAATACAATAAAAGGGATTTATGGAGGCAGAGGTGGTCTCCGAGCGGTCCGTGGTCCCGAGGAGTTTTTCGTCGCTGGGCAGAGCTTCTCGCGAATAGATATGACAAACGGGTTTGCTTACAAGGGCGACGCAATCGCGATTCGAAACCATATCCGCATTGAGTTTCAGTTCGTCGCCGGAAATTCTGAGCAGCTCGAAGACTTGTACAAAACCCTTCACACTCTAAAGTTTAAACTGTGATTAACCGTTTGGTATGGGCTCGGCGACTGCCGATAGTCCCTGATTAACACATTTACGGGAACCTGACCCGCCCAAAATTAACTACACCGGTGGACTTGATTGCATGTGTCAGCGGACATCTGAAGAAGGCGAGTGGGTCTACAGCGCCCGACGAGTACACGTCCGACCTCCCACCCGCTGGATTTATGCAGCGTTGCTTGTAGCTTTCGGCGCGGCGGCGGCTTCGGTTTCTTCCCACTTGACCGAGACTAATTTCGAGACGCCCGGCTCCTGCATGGTCACGCCATACAGCACGGAGCCCATCTCCATGGTCTTGCGATTGTGCGTGACCACGATGAATTGCGTTTGCGCGCACATTTCTGCGAGCATTTTGTTGAAACGTCCAACGTTGGCTTCGTCCAGCGGCGCGTCCACTTCGTCCAGGATGCAGAATGGGCTGGGCTGGTAACGGAACACCGCGATGAGGAGCGCCAGTGCAGTCAGCGCTTTTTCTCCGCCTGACAGCAAAAGAATATTCTGCAGCCGTTTTCCCGGCGGTTGCGCGGCGATATCAATGCCCGCTTCGCCTGAACTGTCCGGCTCGCTCAGCCGCATCTCGCCGTGTCCGCCGCCGAATAGCGACTGGAATGCAATGGCGAAGTGCGCGTTGATAAAGTTGAAGGCCTCTTCGAATTTCTGTTTGGAGACTTGATCCAGTTCGGTAATCGTAAGCCGGGTGTTCTCGATGGCGGCCACCAGGTCGCCGCATTCGCGCCGCAGGAAGCCTTCGCGCTGCTCGCATTCCTGAAACTCTTCGAGCGCCATCATGTTTACCGGGCCCATGGCTTCCACGCGCGCCTTCATCTCGTTGTAATTCGTCTCGGCGCTCACCAAATCTTCGCCGATCAGTAATTGCGTTTCCTGCGCCATCAAATCTTCGGGCTGCGCGTTCAGTTCAGCGATGCAAGTCTGGCGGAGATAATCGCGGTCCGCATCGTTGCGCGCTTTTTCGATTTGGCGTTGGCTGCGCTCGGCACGCAGTTCGTCCAAGGATTGCCGTTTGCCCCGTACCGATTCTTCGAGCTGCGCGGTACGTGTGCGAGTCTCTTCCCATTCTTTTTCCAACGCGCCCTTTTGTTCTTCCAGCCGACCCTTTTCCTTGCGCAGATCGTCCGCCTGAATCGAAAGCTGGCCGCAGGAAGATTCCAGCTCCGACTTTTCCTGGTACATTGCTTTCTGTTGTTGCCGCAGCGATAACAGACGCTCGTCGGCGATGGCGATTTCTCCGGTCACCTTTTGCCCGGCAGCTTCCGCGCTCATCAGCCGCTCGGTCATGGTTGCAAGTTCTTCGCGGTGCGCGCCCAGCCGCTCTTGCAAAGCTTGAAAATCCTGCCGCATGCGCTGAAGCTTTTCCGCAGCCTCGATACTTTCCGTTTCCGCTGCGGCCCTGGAACGTGTGGCTCCCGCGTGTTGCTCGCGGGATTGCTCCGCTCGCGCGCGCGCTGCCTTCGCTTCCGCCTTGAGTCGATTGATTTCCTGGCGCTCGGTTCCGAGTTGCGCATCGATTCTGTGCAGCTCAGAACGCGCCTGGTCCAGAAGGTGCGTCGCGCCGACCAGCGATTTTTCCGCCTCCACGTGCTGCGAAATCGCGACAGCCACAGCCGATTCGCCATCGCGAATTTGTTCGGCGAGCCGAGCGAGCTCTTCTTGTTGTTCGTGCGAAATTTTCTCCAGACGCGCTGCCTCCGCCTCATGCTGGCGAAGTTCGCGCTTCAACGCGAGCGGCCCTGCTTCGCCCGCGCGTCCTCCTGAAACGATGCGCCCGTGGTAACAACTGCCATCGAGCGTCAAATAATAGCTGTGCGGATTGTCGTTTGCGAGCTGTTCGGCTGCTGCGGAAGTTTCCACTAAGTAAGCCGTCCGCAGTTTCGTAAGGAAATTTTTCGCGGCAGACCCGATGGGCGCGCGGAAATCCACCAGCCGGTCAAGACGGGCTACCACGCCTGCGGGCAAGGGAAGGGAACCGTCCGCTTCAAGCGTCGGAGCATCTACATTGTGCAGCGAGTCCACGAAGAAAGTTGCGCGGCCACCCATTTCGTTCCGCAAGAGCGCGATGCCGGCGCGCGCGCGGTCAAACGACTCCACCACGATGTATTCCAACTCTTCCCGCAGGAACTGTTCGATAGCACCTTCGTAACGCTCTTGCACTTCCGCGTAATCGGCCAGCAATCCCGCCGCGCGGAAGCCATGGCCGGAGGAATCCGCCTCTTCACTGAGCTTCACTGCAAATAATTTTTGAACTGCGTCGGCGGTATAAGCGCGGTCGCTCAGGATTTGCTCGATAGACGCGCGCCGAGCTTTCTCCGTCGAGAGGCTTTCGCGTACCACGTCCAGCCGCTGATTGGCTTCGTTCTGGCTGTTGCGAAATTCTCCAAGCCGCGATTGCGAATCGTGAACGGCGTTGCCCAGATCGTGAGCCTGTGCCGCCGCCTGCTGAAATGTCTTTTCCGCCGCCGCCACTTTTTCAGTGAGCGCCGAATATTCCGTTTCGATCGCCAGCAACGCTGTGCCGCGCTGTTCCTCAGCCGCCGTGTATCGAGCGGCGGTTTCTTCCGCCTGCAGAGATTCGGCCTGTTCGCGCGCCGATTCTTCCACCATGCGTGCTGCGAGCCGGCGAAGTTCCGCGATGCGAACCTCCAGCCGCTCCTGCTCGCCTGTGCTTGACGCAGCTTGCTCCGTCGTCTGACGCAGCGCTGCCTCGAGAATCGCAGTTTGCTCGCGCAGCGAACTTGCCGCTTCGCGTTGCGCCAGCATTCGCGCGCCCAGCTCGGTCGCCTGGCGTTCAGCCTGTTCCAGCTCAACCACCAGCCGCGTGGCACGCGTATCGATCTGTGCTACCTGCTCGCGATTGAAAGTGATTCGGTTTTCGGCGCGGTCCAGATCCAGCGCCGTTTGGCCCAGCAGGTTATGAATCTGTCGCATCTCGCCGTCGAGTTCGTAACTTCGCGCGCTCAAACGTTCTTGCTCGGACTCCAGCTCGTGCACCGTGCGCGCGTCGCGCTCTTCGGCCGATTCCATTTCGCGCAACAGATTTTCCAGCCGCGCGGCTTCGATATCGAGATGCTCGGCCTTACTGGCGAGAACGCTGCGCAGCAGGCCGCGCATTTGTTCACGTAGCTCCGCGTAACGCCGCGCTTTCGATGCCTGCCGTTTCAACGAAGCGAGCTGCTTTTCAACTTCAACGAGAATGTCGTTCACCCGCGACAGATTAATCTTGGAAGCTTCCAGCTTGGCTTCCGCCAGACGCCGCTTCGTTTTGTACATCGTCACGCCGGCGGCTTCTTCGATGATCGCTCGGCGATCCATCGGCTTCGAATTCAGGATTTGGCCGATGCGGCCTTGCTCGATAATTGCGTAGCTGTCCGGGCCCAGTCCCATGCCCATGAAAAGTTCTTGCACGTCGCGCAAACGCGCCACGCGGCCGTTGATTAAATATTCGCTCTGTCCCGAACGATATAGCCGCCGTCCCACCACAACTTCGCCAGGCTTTAAAGCGATCGCGGGTTTCTCAGCCAGGCGCTTTTTCCACGGCTTGCCTTTATCCTTCTGTTCCGCCGTCTCGGCGTCTGCATCGGCCATTACTATGGCGTCCGGACCGCTTTCGGTTTCCTTGCCCACAATCTCGACAAATCCATCGTCGGTTGTTACCGAAACGGGGGCGGCGACCGGGGCAGAGGATTCAACAAGCGCGATTCCGCTGTCGGCGGGCATTTCCTCCGGGGCCTCGAGAACTTTTGCGACCGCTTCGGACAATTCCGGGTCCACCAGAGTCAGTGTGACTTCCGCAAGTCCCAACGGAGGCCGCTTGGCCGTGCCGTTGAAAATACAATCAGACATGCGCTCGGCGCGCAACTGCTTATGGCTCTGTTCTCCGAGCACCCAGGAGATCGCGTCCACCACATTTGACTTGCCGCAGCCGTTCGGCCCCACGATGCACGTGATTCCGCTGCCGCTGAACGTGATCGGCGTCTTCTCGAAGAACGATTTAAACCCCAGCAACTCCACTTTACGCAGCTTTAGCACCAGTTTCCTCGCACAGTTCGCTTCCTGAGCCTCGTCGGCGGAAGCGGATTCGATTTAGATTTCTTTGGAGGTCTTCCGAGACAAAAAATGCAGGAGGGTCGACGGTTCAATGGCCCTGCCGCCTGGCGCTATCGGATCGGCGGTACGGAAAGAGAAATTAGCATGGTGTGCAGGCAGTGTAAAGAGCGCTTTTCCAATTTGTTCCAGCGCTATGGGGTTCATCAAGGGGACGCAGTTTGCTTTCTCGGAACTTTGGTTTAGAGTAAGGAAGTTTAGAGAGGGACTATGGCCGACCACTACCTGTTAAAGACTGAGCCCTCGGAATACTCGTTCGCCGACCTGCAGAAAGACAAAAAGACCGTCTGGGATGGCGTTTCGAATCCCGTGGCTCTCCGCAACTTGCGCGAAATGAAGCCCGGCGCGCACTTGATCATCTACCACACGAGAGACGAGAAGAGCGCCGTCGGCACCGCCTTGGTGGTGTCCGTGGACTCCTTAGATCCCAAGAACCCCAAAGTAGAGATTCAAGCCGGGAAAGCGCTCCCCAAGCCTGTTTCGCTGGCCGAAATTAAGGCCAACAAGCTCTTTGCCGATTCACCCTTGGTGCGGCAGGGAAGGCTCTCAGTGGTGCCCCTGACGCCTGCGCAATACAACGCCTTGACCTCCCGCTAAGCGGTGGTCCGCAAGCTGCTCCCTAAACGTGTCCCTGTATGTGCTATGTGCGCTGTGCTGCACAAAAATGCACATAAACTGAAAGCTGGTGAACGGCCGACCGACGGCTCTTGTTCTGTCGCAAGCTAAGTAAGCCTATTTTCAGTATTTTATACCGCGAGAGGATGGCGACAAAGTTGCAATGTCTACTAACTTGATAGACTTACTATGATTATCCGTCATCTCACTTTCGTGTGTACGAGGCGCCAGGTGCAAAATCCAAAGAGTCCCCAGGTCAGTATCTCCAACTCTAAGAAAAATCGTACGGTCGTGGACGTTGCCATCATAGGCGGCGGATTTAGCGGCACGGTTCTTGCCGTTCAGCTCCTGCGCCGGTCCTCCGGCTTGACTATTGGAGTGATCGACAGAAGTTCAATCCCCGGCCGCGGCCTGGCGTACAGCACACAATACAACTGCCATCTGCTGAACGTGCCGGCCGGAAACATGAGCGCGCTACAGGAAGACCTGACGCATTTCCTGCGTTGGGCCCGTGCGAATTGCGGCCCTGCCTTCCACGCTGAGAGTTTTGTCCCGCGCATGGCTTATGGACGCTACATCGGCTCGCTGCTCGAGGAATCAGCCATGCAGCAGGGCGGTCACTCGCTGCAGTGGTTCCAGGAAGCGGCCGTATCGCTCGCACGTGAGAACGGCCACCCTATCGTGCTGCTCAAAAACGGGCGTGAGCTGCAAGCGGAGGCTGTAATTCTAGCGATTGGCAATTTTCCTCCGGGCAACCCCAAAATAAACGGCTTGAGCGGACCGCGCAAAAAGTATGTACCGTTCGCCTGGTCCCCTGATGCGCTCGAAGGGCTCGATCCGAACGGCAGCGTGCTTTTGATTGGCTCCGGACTTACCAGCATCGACCTCGCCGTTGCGCTGCAGGCCAGAAAATTTCAAGGCCAAATTCAAATCATCTCCCGGCACGGCCTGATTCCGCAGCGCCACCAGGCTACCGAGCCGTGGCCTCAGTTTTGGCATGAAGGCTCGCCACGAAGTATCCGCGGATTAATGCACGTGATCCGCAATCAAGTTCGAGCCGCAGCCGCCCAGGGTGTGGACTGGCGAGCGGTCATCAACGCGCTTCGTCCCGCCGCGCAGGATATTTGGAAATCTCTCCCGCAAAAAGAACGCGCCCGGTTCCTGCGACATGCCAGGCCTTATTGGGAAGTGCATCGCCATCGCATCGCCTTCGAAATTCACAATATTGTTTCGCGTTTGATCTCGGAAGGCCGCCTCACCATCCACGCCGGAAGGATCACGGAGTACTCCGAGATGGACGGCCACGCTGTAGTCGTTTATCGCGACCGCAAGAGCGGAACAAAAAATCGCTTGCAGGTCGATCGCGTAATTAACTGCACCGGCTCTGAAACCGATTGCCGTCGAATTGACGATTCGTTGCTCACCAGCTTGTTTCTTCAGGGAGAAGCCAGGCCCGATCCGCTTTTCCTCAGCTTGGATGTGGACTCCAAAGGTTCGGTGCTGAATTTCAATGGAGTCCCGTCCAATTCGATCTTCGCTATCGGTCCGGTCAAAAAAGGCGGTTTGTGGGAGACCACCGCCGTCCCGGAAATTCGAAAGCAAGCGGCAGATTTAGCCGAGCATATAGTTCATCTGTTATCCTACCGCTCAAACTCGCGTCCCAAAAATGCTGTAGTGGAAGCCACCGCATAAAGTTCAAGCGCTTCGTATCAGCCGCCGCAGAGAATGCACTCCCGATGTTCTTGCGCATTGACTTGAACCATGGCGCGGCCTAGGATTGCGCGAACGGGGGCCCAATCTTGGAACTGGAAGTTTCTTCTGGTCCGCGAGGCCTACTGCCTAGCGCAGTAATCCTGATTGCAATTCTTTTTCTTGCGGTGGCCAGCCGCCGTCCCCCCGAGGCCAAGCAAGCCTCTGTCCCCGCCACGGAATTTTCCGCCGGTCGCGCGCGTGCCGTGCTTCGGCGCTTGGTCGGCGACGGCGTTCCGCATCCGGCTGGAAGCGCCGCGAACGATATTGTCCGCGAACGCGTCCTCGCTGAATTTTCCGCGCTCGGCTACCAGCCCCAGGTCCAAACCGGTTTCGCGTGTGACGAATACGGAACCTGCGCCACGGCGAAAAATATTTTGGCGCGCCTGGACGGAACCGAGCCCGGTCCCGCCGTCCTTCTCGCCGCTCATTACGACTCAGTTCCCGCCGGTCCGGGTGCGTCTGACGACGGCGCCGGAGTCGCCGCCGTTCTTGAAATCGCGCGCGTTCTGAAATCCGTCGCCGCGCCCCGCCACTCCATTATTTTTCTGATCGACGACGCTGAAGAAGCCGGAATGATCGGTGCGCGCGTCTTCGTGGACCAAAGTCCGTGGGCCAAAGACGTTCGCGCAGCCGTGAATCTGGAAGCTCGCGGCACCTCCGGTCCAAGCCTGATGTTCGAAACCGGCAGTGCGAACTACTGGGCCGTGCAACTTTATTCGAAGTTCGCCAAACGTCCGGTCACCAATTCAATTTTCTACGAGGCTTACAAGCAGCTCCCGAACGACACGGATTTTACCGTCTTCAAAACAGTCGATTATCAAGGCCTTAATTTCGCGTTCATCGGCGGAGTAAATCAGTACCACACGCCGCTGGATAATCTGGAAAATTCCAGCGCGCGCAGTTTGCAGCATCATGGCGAAAATGCGCTGCCCCTGGTCTTGGCACTCGCCAACGCAGACCTCGCGCACCCGCCCCACACCGATGGAGTTTTCTTCGACGTTTTTGAACGCCGCGTGATCTTGTGGCCCGCAAAATGGACTCTACCGCTGGCTATCTTTGCGTTGGTGCTTCTGTACTTTCAAATTGGATGGCTGCTGGCGAAAGGCCGCCTTCATCCTGCTGCGCTTCTTTGGGGAGCTATCAACTGGCTGGCGATCCTCGTCACTACCGGCGTGCTGGCGTTAATTCTTCACGTAGTCCTGCGCACCGTGGGGGTAAATCCCGCCAACTGGCCGTCGCATCCTCTTCCGCTGCAGGCAGCTTTCTGGTCGCTGGCGGTTTCGGTGGTGATTGTGATGTCTCTTGCTTTTGCCGCTCGCGCCGATTTTTGGGGTTTGTGGGCGGGAGGCTGGCTTTGGTGGACACTGTTATCCGTCATCGTCACCTGGCTCACTCACGGCATCAGTTTTATCCTGCTGGTTCCTTCGTGCGTGGCCGTGGTCGCAGGACTCTTCTTCACCTTGCGCCGCACAACTTCTCTAAGAGGCTTATGGCTTGTCGCGGCACTGCCTTTATTCACCGCCGGAATTATCGGCTTCACTTCTCTGTTTTTTCTTTACGACGCTCTGGGCATCCGCCTGCTTGCCGGCACCGCGCTGATCGTCGCGATATTGTTCACTCCCGCCGCTCCGTTATTAGGCAGCTTGCGCAGTTCGAAGGGTTTGGCGCGCTTCGCTGTTCCTGGAGCAACGATCGCAGTTGCGATTGTCGCGATCTTTGCCGCCGTCGTCGCCCCTCCGTATTCCGCCAAATCACCCGAGCGCGCGAACCTTCAATATCGCCAAGACACTGACTCTGGAAAATCGCAGTGGGTGGTCTATCCTGATTCCGGACGCCTGCCCGACTCCATTCGCGTAGCCACCAGCTTTCATCGCGACGATCGCGGAATGTTTCCTTGGGAAACCCAGGCCGCCTTCGTGGCCGACTCTCCGCATCTCGCCCTGGCGCCTCCTACCCTCACCATTCTGCAATCATCCGCGCTCGACGGAAAACATCAGTATCGCGTTTTGTTGCGCTCCGAACGCGGCGCGCCTGACGCCATGGTTTTCTTTCCACCCGATTCCGGACTCGACGCTGTACGCATACAAAACCAGACCGTGCAGGCTGAATCCCCGCGAGTTCGCCGCTTTCTGAACGGCTGGGAAGTTTACGATTGCCCCACCATGCCCGCGAAAGGTATCGAAATTAGCTTTGAATTGCCGGCGGGAAAACAGGTGGAAGTGTACGCGCTCGACCGAACCTACGGCCTGCCATTGGAAGGAATGTTTCTGCTGAAATCGCGGCAATTTACCGCAACGCCTTCGGGAGAAGGCGACGTCACCATCATCAGCCGCCGAGTCCAGCTTAACCCATAGCCGCGGGGTTGTCCTTGTGTCCAGGACGGCATGAGCGCAACGCCATCCTGAGAGTCGAGAATTGATTTAGTTCTTGTTGCCGCTTTGCCGTGGAGTGGAGATCACCACGTTCCCGGCGTTGTCCTGCACCGCCACCAGCGCCGGCTTCTGCGTCCCGGCTTTCTTCGTGGCTTGCGCCACACGCGCTGCTTCGGCTACTTGGGGAAGCTTTGCGTCCAACTCTCTTTGTCCCGCGGTTACCGCCTCCTGATAATTTTCGAAAAACGTCGGCACGAATTCTCCCGTGTTTGTGCCGCTGGCATTAGCGCGTGGCGTCGAATAGGGTCCCGGACTCGTGTTACCCAGGGTTCCTGAGCTGCTGGAACTGAATCCGCCGCCACCACCCGCGGCGCCCCCTCCCGAATTGTTAGGGCTGGCAACTGCTCCCGCCCTTTGCGCATGCGCCGTACCTGCTAATGAAAGAAGACCTGCCAGGAAAATTAATTTCTTCATCGTTTTCTCTTTCGCTCGCGACAGCCCTCAGTTTGAGCCGAAATTCTGCCTCTATACTAACTCAGCACATTTTTCAAAAAATGGTTCGGAAGTCCCATAGGTACTAGCGGAAGGCTTCCGGCAGCCAAAACTACCCAGCCAACTCTTGCCATTAACTATCAATTTTTCTGGGATTTTAGAGTGTGGTTAGCTACAACACTTTGGGTGGGTACTATAGAGCGCGCGGACACGCCCTGATCTCCGGCTCAGCAAATTCCCTTACAGCTGGATTTTTAGATTTGGAGCTTTTGAATGCAACACGGCGGGTGCACCCGAAGACTTGGGATATCCAATGGAACACCGCAATTGGGCCCATGCGCAAACGTACGCGGCGCTGGCTGGACTCGGTTTCGAAGTTAATGTGGGATGGCGAAGATCTACAGCTTGAAAAAACAAAACACTAAGGTTTGAAAAAGCTTTACGGTCTGCCACTCGAGGAATTGCTTATTTCCGAAACATCCGGGGTCTGCCGGTTCACGGCGTGAAGATTCCCTTGCGAGCTGGGTGTCACTGCTTTGCTCGGGCTGGTGTTGCGCGGCTTGGAGATCACCAGGTTACCAACGTCGTCCTGATCCGCGACGAGAACCGGCTTTTGCGCCGCTGAATTCTTGGCCGCCTGCGCCGATCGCGCTGCGTCTGCTAACCCGGACTTTGCTTTCAGCTGCTCTTCGCCCGTGCTTAGCGCTTCCGCATAGCCGACGTAGGTGGAAGGCTCGAAGCCGGGTCCGCCCGAAGCGCTCGTAGCTCCGTGTGAGGCCGCAGCCGCGGCCGCCCTGGCATACGGGCACTGCGCATGGGTTACGCCCGCCGCCAACGCCAGGCTCGCCAGCAGGATTAGCTTTTTCATTGGTTCTCGCTCTAGCCCGAAATTCTTCAACTCACAAGCGCCGGAAACTAACCTCTATTCTACGGCGGAGCCGATCCCATAAAAAATAGTACGAAAGTACTAGCCTGATAATATTGTCGATTCGTTAACTAGCCCGCGTCCTATCTCGCACACCAAAGAAATCCAACAAATTGCAAGCTCGTCATCGGTCGTCTCCAGTTCCAGCCCATCGGTGCAATGCCAGGCGAGATTCCATCACTGTCCGGTTCATCGCCGAGAAACCTTGTTGCTCTCCGCCTTTGCTGCAAACCAAAGCCTCAGATAGAATTACACTTTTCCAATGGGCGCAAAAAACAACGCTGTCCACCTGCATAACACGCTCACGAACCGGCTCGAGCCGCTCGAGCCGATTCATAAGGGTGAAGTCCGCATATACACCTGCGGACCAACGGTCTACGACTACGCCCACATCGGAAATTTTCGCACGTTCGTCTTTCAAGACATCCTGCGTCGCTTCCTGCAATCGCGTGAATATCGCGTCCTGCAGGTGATGAACCTAACCGACGTGGACGACCGCATCATTCAGAAAGCCGCGGCCGCCGGCGTCTCCATACGCGAATACACAGAAAAGTACGTCCAGGCGTTCCTGGAAGACATGGACGCGCTGCACCTTGAACCTCCCGAGGAAACGGTTCGCGCCACCGACCACATCGACGACATGGTCGCTCTGATCGAACGCCTTCAGAAAAAAGGCTTCACTTACAACAGTGAGGGATCCATTTATTACAAAATTTCAAAGTTTCCGTGTTACGGGGAACTTTCTCACATCGATCTAGCCGGCATGCAGACCGGCGTGCGCGTGGATGTCGATCAATACGAAAAAGAAAATGCGCGCGATTTCGCTTTATGGAAAGCGCCGAAACCCGGCGAGCATTTTTGGGAAACACCTCTCGGACCCGGCCGCCCCGGCTGGCACATTGAATGCTCTGCCATGGCCATGAAATATCTCGGCGATACTCTGGACATTCACACCGGCGGCGTGGATTTAACTTTTCCGCATCACGAAAACGAAATCGCGCAGAGCGAAGCTGCCACCGGCCATCCATTCGTCCGCATATGGCTGCACGCCGAGCACCTCATCATCAACGGCGAGAAAATGTCCAAATCGCTCGGCAACTTCTACACGCTGCGCGATCTTTTCGCGAAGAATAAAAAGCCTTCCACCATTCGTTTTCTGCTGCTCTCAGTTCCGTATCGCCGCCAGCTCAATTTCACCGCGGACAGCCTGAAGCAAGCCGAAAGCTCCGTTATACGTCTGCGAAATTTCGTCTCGCGGCTGAAGTCCGAACAATTTCCCGCCGGGTCCAGCGCTGCAATGCGTAAACGCGCCGAAAAGGCCGAAGCCGATTTCGACGCCGGCTTAGCCGACGATCTAAACACCGCGCAAGCCCTCGCCGCCGTTTTCGATTTGGTGCGCGACGTGAACACCGCCATGGATCAACGCGAATTTCTGCAGCAAGACGCCCCGCGCGTCCTGGCCGCCATGGAAAAATTCGATCGCGTCCTGGGCGTTCTCGTCGATGACGACGACGAAAAGCTTCGCAAACTCGGCTTTGGCGTGGGTCGGCAGCGAATGTCAGCCGAACAGATCGAAACTCTGGTTAAGGAGCGCATTGAGGCCAAGCAGCGGCGCGACTTTACACGCAGCGATCAGATACGCCAACAGCTTGCGGATTCTGGTATCATAGTCGAAGATACGCGAGACGGCAGTGTCCGCTGGAAGTACAAGTAAGAGCAAAAATGAAAATTTCCACCAAGTACGACCTCTCGCTCCATAGCCAGCCTTCGCACGAACGCCCAAACCTATTCGGTGTAGACTAAGTCCTCTTCCTCCATTTGAATCGTTCCGCGCGCTTCGCAGAAATCCGCCTGCGCGTTCGCTAAAACCTTCACAAATTTACTTCCCGGAGGAAGACATGCAAGCCATCGACACGAAAGCCGAAAGCACCGCCGAAATGAAGTTGCCGCACCTGATAACGCCGTTGCCGGGACCGAAGGCCAAGCAAATTGTCGAGCGCGATAGCGAAGTTGTATCGCCGTCTTACACTCGCGATTATCCGCTAGTCGCGAAGCGAGGCCGCGGTGCGGTAATCGAAGACGTGGACGGCAACAAGTTCCTCGATTTTGCCGCGGGCATCGCCGTGGTTTCAACAGGACATTGCCATCCCGAAGTCGTTGCCGCGATTCAAAAGCAGGCCGCCGAACTGATTCACATGTCCGGCACCGATTTCTACTATCCCAACATGGTGCAACTTGCTGAGAAGCTAGCTTCCATCGCGCCCGGTAAAGACCCCAAGCGCGTTTATTTTGGAAATTCGGGTACGGAGGCAGTCGAAGCGGCCATCAAGCTCGTGAAATATCACACCAAGCGCGACAAGCTTGTTGCGTTTCACGGCGCATTCCACGGGCGCACCATGGGCTCGCTTTCGCTGACGGCCAGCAGAGCAGTGCAGCGCAAAGGATTTGGCACATTGCTTTCCGGCGTGTTTCACATGCCCTACCCGGATACTTATCGCGGCACCTACGCAATTCGTCCGGAGACCGCGTCCGCCGATTGCTTGTCCTATCTCGAAAATGAACTGTTTCGCCGCCGCGTGGATCCCGATGAAGTAGCCGGAATTTTCATCGAGCCGATTCAAGGCGAAGGCGGCTACTTGCCCGCGCCTGCGGAATTCCTGCAAGGCTTGGAAAAAATCTGCCGCAAGTACGGAATCATGCTCGTGGCCGACGAAGTGCAATCGGGCATGGGCCGCACCGGGAAGTGGTGGGCAGTGGATTACGCCGGCGTCGAGCCGGACATCGTCTGCACCGCGAAAGGAATCGCCTCCGGCATGCCGCTCAGCGCCATCATTACCAAGGCGTCCGTGATGGACTGGAAGCCCGGCGCCCACGCTTCCACTTTTGGCGGCAATCCTGTGTGCATTGCGGCTGCGCTGGCTACGATCGACTTAATCGAGCGGAAATATATGGCCAACGCCGCCCGCATGGGTGAATACATCCAGCGGCAAACCGCAGACTGGACCGAGCGTCACAAAATCGTCGGCGAAGTTCGCGGCCGCGGTTTGATGATCGGCATCGAGTTTGTGCGCGATCAAAAAACCAAAGAGAAAGCGCCTGACATCCGCAACCGGATCGTGCAGATGGCTTTTCACAAAGGCCTGCTGGTGCTCGGTTCGGGCGACACCACTCTGCGGCTTTGCCCGCCGCTCATGATCGACGAAGAACAAGCCGATTTCGCCGTGCGCACACTCGACGGCATCATCACCGAAATCGAAAAAACGTTATAAGCGTTCCGTAGCTCTTCGCGCTTTAAAACGGCCAGGTTCGTCTTCGCGACGCGCCTGGCTGTTTTTTTTTGCCTGCTCGCGTCCACTAGCAAATATTTAATTTCACGGAGCGTATTTCCGCTTTATCTCGTGCCATAATCGAGCGAACCCGCCATGCTTCCTCAACTCATGTTTTCGATTTTGAATTTTGCCGCCGGCAAAGGCTTCGCGGCAGATTCCGCAGATTCATCCGCCAAACAACTCGCGCGCAAAGCCGGCGTGCGCGGTGAAACCTACGCCTACTGGTACTTGCGCCGTGAGGGTTACATCGTAATCGCGCGGAATTTCACCATGGCCGGAATCAAAGGCGAACTCGACCTGGTTGGCTACGATGGCGCTGTTCTCGCCTTCGTCGAAGTGAAAACGCGAGCCAAAGCTGAACCAGGCCAACCCACGCCGGAAGACGCCATCAATCTGGAAAAACGCCGCAACCTGGGGCGCATGGCCCGCCTATTTATTCGCGCCCGTCGCCTGGAAAATACGCCGTGGAGGTTTGACGTCCTGGCCATTGAAACAACCGCGGGACAAAAGCCCATTGTCCGCCTGCATAAATCCGCCTTCAGCGAACACAAATCATGACCCGCAGTCGCACCAACTATCCTTCGCGTGACACCTTCCTAGTACTGTAACCGCGCAACAAAGCAATTGCGGCTCTTGTGCTTCTTCGCCATAGTAGAGAATAATTCATCGCGCACGGGGACGTTTCGAACGATCGCATCAAACGGCATTCGTAACACGGGGAGACAAGTTTGCCAGAGCTTCGCAGGGATCCCATCACGGGACGTTGGGTAATTATTTCCACAGACCGGGCTAATCGCCCGATGGATTTTATCCGTGAGAGCGTTGCGATCAAGGGCAATGCAAATTGCCCTTTCTGTCCCGGCAATGAAGGAAAAACGCCGCGCGAAGTTCTCGCCTACGGACGCAACGGAGGCGGCAAAGACACTCCGGGTTGGTCCTTGCGCGTGGTGCCCAATAAATTTCCAGCACTCGGTATCGAAGGCGGCCTCGACCGCGAAGGCGAAGGCCTTTTCGACCGCATGAACGGCGTCGGAGCGCACGAAGTGATCGTAGAAACGCCGGACCACAATCTTACGTTGGCAACCATGCCGGAAAAAGCCATTGAGGAAGTTTTCTGGGCTTACCGCGACCGCATGCTCGATTTGAAAAACGACCACCGCTTTCGCTACGTTCTCTTATTCAAAAATCACGGCGAACCCGCCGGCGCCACGCTCGAGCACACGCATTCGCAACTGATCGCGCTGCCCATTGTGCCCAAGCGCGTGCGCGAAGAAGTGGACAACTCAAGACACTATTACGACGAAAAAGAGCGCTGTATTTTTTGCGACCTGATTCGGCAGGAAATCGAAACCAGCACGCGCATGATTCTCGAAAACGAGTACTTCCTCGCGCTGGCGCCTTATGCACCGCGCTTTCCCTTTGAAACCTGGATCCTGCCGCGCCGGCATAGCTCCGCTTTTGAGAATATGCCCGCGCCTTACTACGCAAGCCTCGCCGGAATTATGCGCGATTTCCTCAACCGGCTGGATTCCGTCCTGGCTTTTCCTTCTTACAACTACGTGATCCACACTTCTCCCATCGGCGAAGAAATTAACGATCACTATCATTGGCACATTGAAATGATGCCCAAGCTTACAAAAGTGGCCGGTTTTGAATGGGGAACCGGCTTTTACATTAATCCCACTCCGCCCGAAGAAGCCGCGCGTTTTCTGCGCGAAGCAAAGTAGTAGGGCCACAAATTGTCGGGAAATTATTTAAATCGCCGGCCCAAAATCCGAATGAGGTCTAGCGAGTTGCGGCAGGTTGCAGCGATTCCGTCTTGCCGCTAATCACTTCTGCAATTTTCATCAACAGGCTTTCTCGCGTAAACGGTTTCTGCAGGAAAGTTGACTCCGGCTCGTACCCATCCGGCTGGCTGTTGTGTTCCAGATAGCCGGACATATAAACGATCCTCAGTTCGGGATGGCAGCGTTTCAATTTGCGCGCCAGTTCCGTCCCGCGCATCCGCGGCATCACCACATCCGTGATCAGCACGTGTATCGACGCCCTGCGCTGCTCCGCGATCTCCAGTGCGTCCAGCCCATCTTTCGCGACCAGCACGGTATATCCGCTGGTTCTCAAGAATTCCGACGCCAGATCCCTCACCGCTTCTTCATCTTCCGCCAGCAGCACCGTTCCGCAACCGCGCATGGACATCCCGCTTGGCTCCGGCCGCGCCGCTTGCACCGTCTCCCGGTTTTGCGGCAAGAAAATCTGGAATCTGGTTCCTTTCCCCAGTTCGCTATCGACCCATATATATCCGCCGCTCTGTTTCACCACGCCATAAACCGTCGAAAGCCCCAGGCCCGTTCCTTTCCCTAATTCCTTGGTGGTGAAGAACGGTTCGAAAATTCGCGCTTTGGTTTGCGCGTCCATTCCTTGTCCGTTGTCTTCCACTTCCAGAAGCACGTAATTGCCCGGCACAGTGGGCGGATGAGCTTTCGCGTACTCCGCATCGTGCACGATATTCCGCGTGCGAACGGTCAGCTTCCCGCCGCGCCCTTCCATGGCGTCGCGCGCGTTCACCGCCAAATTCATCAATACCTGTTCAATCTGTGTTGGATCCGCCTTCACCAAGCCCAGCGATGGTTCCGGATCAAACTTGAACTCTATGTCCTCGCCGATCAGCACCGGCAGCATTTTGCTGGCGTCCGCAATCAAGGAATTTAGATCTAAAGTTTTTGGCTGCAGCACTTGCATGCGGCTGAAGGCCAGGAGCTGTCGCGTCAGTGACGTAGCGCGATCCGTCGCCTTCCTCACTTGCGTGATGCTGTGGTACAGAGGAGTCGAAGCCGGTAACTTTTCTTCCAGCAAATCGCTGTGGCCTTTGATCACTGTCAGCAAATTATTAAAGTCGTGCGCCACCCCGCCGGCCAGCCGTCCCACCGCTTCCATTTTTTGCGCCTGGCGCAGTTGATCTCCCAGCCGTTTACTTTGCTCCTCATTCCGTTTCAGCGTGCTTCTCATGCGGTCGAACGCCGCGGTAACTTCCGCCACTTCATCTCCGCTGCCCACATCCACTGGGTACGTGAAGTCTCCTTCTTCCAGCGCGCGCACGCCATTCACCAGCGTCGCCAGCGGCTTCGTGAACGTGTCCGATATCAAAAAGACCAGTCCGGCCCCGGCGATTACTGCAAAGAGCCCTAGCCCGATTAGGGCTTGATTCAGCCGTGCGATGAATGCTGCTGCATCGTCGTAAGATTTCAACACCGTGAACGTGACAGGCGGAAACGCTCCCGGCGTCAAATCCACCGTGCTGGCGCGATAATGTTCTTTTCCAATTTGAATGTCGTTCGACGTTGGGGAATTCTGAAGCTCGGTCGCTAGCGCGCGTTCATCCATCGCCTGCAGTGAACTCACTACCAACTCGCCGCCATATCGAAAGGCAACCTGGCAAAACGCAATCCGTCCCACATCGCTAGCCACACTCGCATCCACTTCGCGCCCAACAATCACCATGCCCAGGTGTTTGTTCCCCGTATCCGTGCCCAGCTCCACCGGACGGTAGGCGACCTGATACAGATGCCCGTTGCCGTACCACCATCCGCCCGTTTCGCTCCTACCTTTCGAGCGGCTCAACATTTCTTCCGCTACGCCCTGCGAAAATCCGGGGATGGAAGTATGCAGCGCGACAATTTTGTCCTGCACGTTGGCCAGAGCCGCAAGCTCGTACCCGCCTGAAAGCCACAGATCTTCCGCCGCATCCTGCACGTCCGGCGAGTTATCTTCTTCTGAAAGCAAAGATTTCACGCTGGGAAGCGTAGCCAGCAATTCGGCTTGGCGGTTTTCTTCCAGCTGCCGTTCTGCCCGTAAGTTCTGGAATGTCAGAATCGAGTTTCGCGTATCTTTGTCTATTTCCCGCTGAACTTGTCCTTCTGCCGTGTGTCCCACAATCAGCAGGGTCGCGAATGTAAGCCCCGCGATGATTAGTACGATCGACAAAAGGAATTTAGTCCGCAGCCCCAAAACAAAGGAAGTTCCGCGTGCCCGTCGGATCAGGTCTAGACACTTCGAGATTTCGATCAGTCGCATTGGCAGTTTTCCCCGCACAAAGAAAGTAACAAGCGCAATCGCGGAGGGAAATGGCCCGCTAGTACTAAGGGACAGGCTTGTAAAGCATTGATTCAACTAGAGGTAGGAATAATTTTTGTCTAAAGCGCCACTACTACAACCATCATTGTCGCTGCTCTTCCTGAAACGGGAACCACGGATCATCTATCGAGGAGCTACAAAAAGAAGTGAACCTACTCCGCCATGGGCAACCTGACGTCCAACGTGGTCCCGTTGCCGTTGGATTTTATCGAGAATCGCCCGCCCATCACGCGCACTCTTTCGCGCATTCCCGCGATCCCAACGCCAATCAGCTTCCGGCCCGCGTCGAACCCTTTCAGAACATCCGGGTCAATGCCGCGTCCTTCGTCGCAAATTTCCACGTGAACGCTTTCCGCGTCCGCCTCCATGCGAATCCTCGCCACATGGCTACCGGAGTGGCGATGAATGTTCGCCAAGCTTTGCTGTACCACGCGAAACAGAACCGTCTCGGTCTCCCGTGGCAGTCGTCCCAGATCTTTCGGCGTCTCTAACTGCACTTTAATTCCGCTTCTCTCCGCAAAACCTTCCACGTACCAAGCCAGCGCGGACACTAGTCCCATTTCGTCCAGCAGAGGCGGATGCAGCAAATAAGAAATTGTTCTTACTTCAGACGTGCAACGGTTCGCCAGATCCAATGAATCCGAAATTTGCCGCGTCACGGATTCTTCCAGATTGGGATTCTGGCTCAGCCCGCTCAGGTTCATTTCGATAGCCGCCAGATATTGCCCGGCGCTGTCATGCAATTCCCGGGCGATGCGCCGCCGCTCTTCGTCCTGCAAACTGATCACTCTCGCCGAAAGATGCCGCAATTGCTCGGTGCGGTCGTCAATGATCGCTTCCATTTCCGATTGCGTTTGCCTCAACAGGATTTCAGTGCGCTTGCGAGATTCGATCTCGTCTTCGCGTTCCTTGCGAGCCGTGCGCTCTGATTCGATCGATTCCAAAAGATGCAGGCCGCACGAGGTGAACTCCGCAAGCGCGGTCATCAGCCGCACATCCTCAGAGTCGAACTTTACGTTTTCATGGTGCGAAACAATCCACAGCGTGCCTTGAATTTCCTCACTGATCGGGAGCGGAAAAATTAAGCTCTCCACAATGGCAGGATTAACATCCCGGAAGGATTTGAAGTATCGCGCCGGATAAGAAAATAACTGCGGACATCCCAGATCCAAACAAACCGCGCTCGGACTAAAATTCTTCGGCTTTACTTTGCCGACGTATGCTTCCAACGTTCCCTTTAAATGCGTCCATCGAAAAACCCCGCTGGCGCCGGGGCGCTCTTCCAGCAAACTAATGCCTGCCGTGCCCGCGCCGCACAGGGAAAGAGCCATTTCCAGCAGGGTTTCTACAAGCTTGTGCGGCTTACGCGCCATTACACGCGCAAGCCTCTGCAGCGATTCGGCTTCTTCCCTTGGGTCGCGTGTTTTTTGCGGGCGCGAATAAAGCTGCCCGGTGATCAGGACGTCTTCCAATTTCACGCGTGCGCGTTGCGGTATTGGAGCAGGAGCGTTTGCCATCATTGCGCCATATCGAATGTGCCGAATGGCACCTTCGTCCAGGGAACGGCAAGTGAAGTTTACCACGACCGGCGGCATACCGTATTTCTGGGAGCGACCTCAGGCTTTATCTGCGCGCAAACCCTTACCTTCTAATGAAATACCACCCATCTGCTCTCTAATTTACGTCGTTCCCTGTATAGCCGAGTCCCGTTTAACGAAGTAGGCTTAGTGCGCAAAACTGGTTAAGAGGTAATCGACGCGACCGGTTATGCGCATCCAGAATTTTAAGCGGTTGGGATCGATTCATTAGTCAGGAAAAAGGAGAACACAAATGGCAAGCCAAGAGAGCAAGCATTCGAATCAGCAGCAGGGAAATCGCGAAGATCAAAAAGGCGTCCAGCAGGGCAATCGCGGAGAAAGTCAGAAGAGTGGCCAGCAAGGCGGACAGCAGCAGGGCGGCCAGCAAGGCAATCGCGAAGGACAGCAGGGCGGCCAAGGCGGTCAACAGCAGGGAAACCAGGGCCAGAAAGATAAACAACACAACAAGCGCTAATCCAAATCTATAAGTTGAAGATCGAAAGGAGATAAAAGTGAAAGTCGGAAAGTATTTCGCAGCACTCGGAACCACGCTCTTCTTGAGCGCGTCGCTTCTCGCCGGCGTTCCGCAAAATCAGCAACCAGCTCCGGACAACACCAAGAACAATCAGGGTGACGCCAGTAAAGACGCCACTACCGCCGATCAGCAGAAAATGAATCCTGCCGATCGTACTACCACCAAGCAGATTCGCAAATCGCTCATGCAGGATAAATCGCTTTCCACCTATGGCCACAACATCAAGATCATCACGCAGGACGGCAAGGTCACTCTAAAAGGACCGGTCCGCTCTGAAGATGACAAAGCCAATATCGAAGCCAAGGCCGTTGCGGTGGCCGGCGCGGGCAACGTCACCAATCAATTAGAAGTCGCTCCCAAGCAGTAAACGATTTTCCGCAGGGATTGTTTGAGATTAAAAAAGGAGAAATAAAAAATGTCGGACAATAAGAAAACGTCGGTGTTAGGAATCTACAACACGCGCGAGTCAGTCGAGCGTGCTGTCGATACATTCTTGAAGAGTGGCTTTACTACCTCGGATGTCTCCGTTCTTTTGCCGGAGAATCTCGGCGGCAAGCCAATCGCGACTCACAAAGATACTAAGGCCCCTGAAGGCGCAACTGCAGGCGGCAGCGCGGGCGCGGTAGTGGGAGGCACGCTGGGTCTTTTGGCTGGAATCGGCGCCCTCGCCATTCCTGGCCTTGGGCCTTTCATCGCTGCGGGCCCGATCATGGCCGCTTTGGCTGGTATCGGAGTCGGTGGCGCGGTCGGCGGTTTCGCCGGCGCGCTGATCGGCATGGGCATTCCTGAATACGAAGCAAAGCGCTACGAAGGCCGCATTCAGAAGGGCGGCATCTTGCTGTCCGTTCACTGCGACACTTCCGATCAGATCAAGCGTGGTAAGGAAATCCTGAAGAGCACTGGCGCCGAGGACATTTCCTCCACCGGTGAGTCTTCGGCAGATGTGAAGGATAGCGATGCCAGCCGTCGCGCCGCTCGCGCTTCGGACTAACTACCATTTAGCTTCTTCAAACTGGGGGAAGGTTTCGGCCTTCCCCCTTTTTCTTTCGCGGCCGCGCGTCAACAATCCAAGTGCTACACTCTTGCCGACGGAGGTCCCGATGCTTCTTTATATTGGTCTGGGCATCTTAATTCTCTGGATACTCGGATTCATCGCATTCCACGTGACGCTGGGCCTGATCCATATTTTGCCCATCCTCGCCTTGGCTCTAATCATCACGCATTTTATCCGGCGCAGGCCGACCAACTAGTTCAGAATTGAGGCACGAACCGGCCGATCATTTTTAACGTCAAGTTTTCAAGGAGGTTTCAATGGCTACTGAAGGAAAGAAATGCGAACATCCCGTTTGTTCCTGTATCACTACGAAAAAATATTGCAGCGAAGCCTGTGAAGCGATGGAAAAGACTTCCGATATCGAATGCCGCTGCAATCACCCGGCCTGCAAAGGAAACATTCGCTAGGGTATTTCAGTTCGTCAGAACAACCACAAGCGAAACAATTTTGTTACGCAGCCCGTAGGAAGAAACGCGTGGAACATTCCTGACAGCGATACGGCCGAATGTGAACGATATTCAAAATTCGGTCCACGATTCCTTTTCTGTGTGACCGTCGAATGATATCGCTACCGCAGTAAGGGCATGTATGTACTTTATCCATAGGCATCGAATTTATCCATCAAAGTCAGTTACCCGGGCCTCCCATGACGGAACAAAATAGACGTCGTCCGGGCCCCGGATCCGAATTCCCTTAAACTAACCTATCCGCTTTTCTACGAACAAACTGTTTAACCCCTAAAATCCGATCGCTAGCTCGGACGAAACGGGACTGCGTTGGAACTCTACCCCCGCATTAGCTTTCGCACAATGCTGAGATTACTGTAGTACCTTCCAAAACCTTCCGCAGTCATTTCTCGTCAGCCGGCCGACCACCCGTGGGAACTTGGCCCGCTCCCGCTACGCCTGACCGCCGCTGTTTCATTTATTTCAACCCGTGACGTTGGCTTTTGTTGCGGTGAACTGTTCTGCTAGAACGTCGCACCCAAACTGTCCACCGTACCAAGAGGACTTACATTTTCACGCGGGCGAGGCCGCTTTGGGGCCAAGGAGCTACTGGCTGTCAAATTTTTCCGTGGGTCTCGCAACGACAAAAGGGCGTCTTTACCCGTACCACTCCACCTCGCGCAATAAGCGCATGAACTCGCTGGAATCAAACTCCAGGATCAGCTCGCAGGCCCGCGCGATCCGGAACTTTTTCGCGAGGTTCTTCGCCTTACCCATCTCCACATTCAGCCCTTCCAGCGAATGCAGCGTCGCTCGGTGCCGCAAAGCGTTTCTCTCAAACTCGCGAGATGCGCGGTAGGTGCGAACTCCCGCCACCAGCGCGGGCAGCAGCACTGCGCCCAACACCAAACCCCTGCCCAAAGGGTCATCGGGGTGCACCGACTCAAGGGTCACGTGAAACAGCACCAGGCCAAAGCTCACAAAAAAGAAAATATTCGTCAGAAGACTCGACAACACTCCGCTCTTTTCGTCCTCTTCGCTCTTCGCCGTCAGATAATCCATCTGCGTGCTCAGCCTTTTCCCACAGTAGTAGTGGATTATTTCGTGCAGGGCTTCCTCGCAGGATTCCGGACAGTGTATTTCTGAAACGTCAGGTATCACTCCGTGCGCCGCGCGCTCCTTCACATCCTCATAAACCAGCCCTTCGAAGGAGCGCACCGTCGCGCGTACGTCCGCGCGAACGTGATCGGCGGGGGTTTCACCGCTGGCATCCATCGCTCCGCCGTTCTCGCACCACAAACGGGGATCCGCCAGCGTTTTGAATTTTAGCAGTCTCAGATTTTCCGCGCGGTATCGCGCCAGCAGCCAGTTATTTTTGGGTTTAAAAATCGTCCCCAGCAGGATGAAAATCAAACAGACAGCGGCTGCCGAGCCCTCCAATATCGTCAAATGCAGCGTTGAAAAGTGCAACCAGGCCGGCAACGGGCTAATTTCCCAGATTCCGAGCATCACCGCGAGCAAGCCCATGCCAACAGCCCCCAGCGAGACTTGCTGATATTTCGCTCGGTAATGCGTGGCGCGTTGGTCGGCCTCCCGGAACACCGGCAGGATCAATTCCTGAGCTATAGTCAGCGCATTCAGCAGCGGTAGGTAACGTCTGTGGCCGGCTTCCACTTTGTCGCGGCAGAACGAAATCTCAAAGCTGTCGTCCATGTCATCAAACGATCGAGTTAGCGCCGACCCGGAAGTTGCCATCTCTCACCGTTTGACGATCTGATATCCCAACGCAAGAATCGTTTTCAGAGTTTGATTCACCAGCGCGCGATCGTATTCTTTCTCGGATTCCGGCAGCTCATCGTAGGGAACCAGGCACGGATGCTTGCGCTGTGCATCGTCGCGCTGCGGTCCCAGCGTCCATCCATCTTCGATCCGTTTCTGCGCCCATACCTCATGCGCGTTGCGCGCAAGATCTTCCAGCAACGGCTTCAGCTCGTCCAGTTTGATATGCGAAGTATCGATCGGATGCGGGACGTAACTTCGTTCTGCCATGCAGGGCGATCTCCGATGAAACCAGCCTCGCGCTAGCAGGGACCGGACCATTCCTTGTCGGTCGAAACTCCCGCGCGCGCGGCCACTATACCAGAACTCCAAAACCACCCCAACACGGCGCGGGTTCCCACCGCCGCGGCCCGAGTCGCGCCAAAACGCCCGGTACCGTTACTCGATTTGCGTTTGCAAATGCCTCGACGGCTATTAGACAATATTGCAGTATCCGTCTCTGCAGCAATTTCGGCCCTTGGAGTAGGTATGGACCCCAGCTCTAAAAAGATTTTTGTCAGTTACGTCGAAGAGGATGGTGACGTAGCTCACGAGATCGCCCAGCACCTGGAAGCTCACGGTTACAGCAGTTGGTATTACGAACGCGATTGTCCCGCCGGCGCTGATTACTTCGAAGAAACCTTCAAAGCTATTTCCGATTGCGAAGCCATGGCTATCATCATCTCGCCGCGCTCGCTGCCTTCCGACCAGATCACTCGCGAAATCGTGCGCGCCGTCGAAGCTAATAAAGCCACCCTGCCGCTGCTTCTCGATCTAACGCATGACGAGTACGCGCACCGCCGGCCCGGCTGGAAACAGGCCATGGCCGCCGCGAACGCCACACGCCTTCGCTCCAAAGAAATTCCCAGTATCATTCCGGCGCTCGTTGCCGGTCTGCAAGCAAAAGGCATTAAACCTGACCCAGGGGCCGCAGCTCTCATGTCCCCAGCTTCGCCTCAATCGGGAATAATCGCGGGGCCCGCTGTTTCACCGCATTCTGGTGTAATGGCTGCTCCCGACATCTCACCGCGATCTGGAGTTATCGCCGTTCCGGACGTCGCCCCGGTCTCCACCAGCTCTGGAACGATTGTGGCGCCGGCGCAGCGCACCGATTTCGCGCCTATGCGCGACGCGCAAATGGGCGCCGCCGGTTCCGCATCCGTCGCCGCCGCGGGTGGCAAACTTCCATGGATCCCGATCGCCGTAGGCGCAGCAGTTCTCATCGCCGCTTTCGCCGGCTGGCATTTTCTGAAGCCCAAACCGAAAGTTGTCGTAGTCCCTCCCGCCGCGCCTGTCGGCGCCACCGTCATGTTGCGATACAACGTTGACCGCCACATGTGCACTCCTGACTTGAACATGACGCTCGCCGGAAAGTCCTACCATCTCGCGACAAATCCTTACGCCGTGAGTGGAGTCCCGTTAGGCGCGCAGCATTACACGATCGATGGATTAGTTTCTTGTCCTGGCCGCCATCCCAGCAAAGCCAGCGGCGGCGGCGATATTGATGTCCGCGAAGGCGCCGTCTTCGACATGACTTGGCAAGCCAAGCCCGGCAACGTGGGAATCGTGGACGTTGTTGACGCCAGCACCGAACCCTTACCCACTGCGCCGGCAGAAACCACGCACGTAACTCACGCGCCCGCTTCTCCGCCGCCAACCGCCGTCGTACAGCAAGCCGATCCCGCCAAACCGCTCCTCGTGAAAGCAAACGCCGCCTACGCCCAAGGGCGTTACTTCGAGCCCGCCAACGATTCCGCGCTGCACTGGGCCATTCTCGCCGGACGAACCGGCAGCCCCGCCGGCAAAACCATGGAGCAGCAACTCGGCAACCTCTTTCGCAATCAAGTCAATCAGCTCTTTCAACAACAAAATTATCCCGCCGCGCTGCACTTGGTGAACGCCCTATTGGTTTATTATCCCGGTAACGCCGAGCTTGTAGGCGATCAACAAAGGCTACTAGCGGCTCAAAACGGTGGACCCGTACAACAGGTCCAGATGAACCAGGCTATGCAGCAGATCTTCACTCCAGGCCAGCATCCCCCGGCGGGATACCCCAATTCTGCCCAGCGTCCCGGCGCACCTTCTCAAAGCGCCTATGACGCCGCCGTCCGCGCACAAGCCAGAGCCGCCGCTCAAGCCGCGCTCGCGCAACAAAGAGCCGCCCAGTCCCAATCCCGCCCCCACTAGTCTTCGTTTTAGAGTTTTACGTTGTCATCCCGAATCCCATCCGCTGCCTTTGCGGATGCGGTGAGGGACCTGCTGTTTCTTTCTCCGCTTTGGCTTTGCCTTCGTAGCGCCGGGCTGTCGTTTTAACGCCGTCATCCCGAATCCCATCCGCTGCCTTTGCGGATGCTTTGAGGGACCTGCTGTTTCTTTCTCGCCTTTGGTTTTGCCTTCGTAGCGCCGGGCGTTTACCTCGCGCATCGCGGTCTTGCCTTAATGCGCCGCGGCTCCATACTGCGCGAACGTCACAAAGTGTCCCGCCGGATCCTTTACTCCAATTTCTTTCGCGCCGTAAAACGTAGTCCGCACCGGCATCACCACCGGGACGCCCTTCAACGCCGCGATCACCGCGTCCAAATCATCCACCTCCACGTAAAGGAACGTCGGCCCTTTGCGCGCCTCTTTCGCCGCTTGCGCGTCGTCCTTCTCCACGCTCGCAAAAGTTTGATACATCACTTCCGTTGCGCCTTTCTGCAGAATCACAAACGCCAGCTTGTTGCCGTCCGGAACTTCCGCTGTCTTCGTGAACCCCAGCCGGTCCACCCACAAATTCAGGCAGGGCTCGATCTCTTCCACCAACAGCACCGCCGTCACTTTTTTCACCTCAATCGTCTTCACGGTCTTCTCTCCTTGCGCCTCGGCGAAGCTCGCGAACAGCAGCAGTCCTTCCAGCGGCAGAATTAAAAGTTGTAGTTGCATCCGTAAAAATCTCCTTGCCTAAATCAACTAGTATGATTTAGACTAGTTGAAGATAGCGGCATAACGAATGCCTGTCAAGGAGGTTTTTATGCACGCCTCACCCCGCCGTTTGCAGGATTTGGTTTCCGTCGGCCCCGCCATGCTTCGCGATTTCGAAATGCTGCGCATTCGCTCTATCAGCCGGCTCGCGCGCCGGAATCCCCGGAAAATGTACGAGAAACTTTGCCGCCTCACCGGCCAGCGAATCGATGTCTGCTGTTTGGACACCTTTCAAGCCGCGGTAGCGCAGGCTCGCAACCCGTTGCTGCCCCCGGAAAAATGTCATTGGTGGTATTGGAGCCGTCTGCGGAAGGAAAACCATGCCAAAAAATAAGCCGAGCAGCCTGACCACTCCCGATCTCGTCCTGCTCAGCTTGCTCGCCGAACGCCCCATGCACGGCTATCAGGCCAACGCCGAACTCGAACGTCGCGAGTGGCGCGATTGGGTGGACATCTCGCGCCCCCAACTTTATTACTCCATGGAAAAACTAGCGCGCATCGGAATGATTGCCGTCGCAAACACTGGTGAACCGTCGGGAGGCCCTGACCGCCGCGTGTTAGCTACCACCTCCAAAGGCCGCGCAGCTTTAGCGTCCGCGCTGGAACGCGAAGATTGGTCGGCCCAACGCGAGCGCCCAGCCTTCCTCACTTGGCTCGCGCTTTCCTGGCAAGCTCGTCCTGGAGTCGTTGCCCGCCAGCTAGCGCGAAGAAAAGAATTCCTGCAAGCTCAGCTCGCCAAAGAGCGATCCACCCTTCGCGACGTTCGCCGCGAAGTCGGCCACCGCCACCACGAAGCCGTATGGATGATCGAACTGATGATCGCCCAATTCCGCACCGAACTGCGCTGGCTTGCCAAGCTATCACGCAATCTCCGCCACCGCGCCCCAGCCCGCCACCCCTCCTACGCTGAGTGAAAACGCTTCTGTCGTGCTCGTGACGTAGCTAGCATTTACTCTGATAAAAGACGGGTCTTCAGGGGTGAAGCTTTCGGTTTTGACCTTGCGGGTGCCCCATCCTTTGCGCTCCTTGCAAAGGGTGGGTGTTTTTCGAATTTTTCTTTCTTCCGTTGTCAACCCGAGCGAGGCCGCTTTTCGTTCGACACGCGGTGTTTGCGTCCCGGATGAAGTCGCGGTGTGGGGCCCGCTGTTTTCTTCGTCCTTGCCTTCGTAGCGCCGGGCTTCAGCCCGGCATCTTGCCTCTGCTTTTTGTTTTTACGCTGTCTTCCCGAGCGAGGCCGCTTTTGGCCGACGAGGGACCTGCTGTCCGGTTGGTCGGTATGCTTGTGTAGCGTCCGCGCTGGAACGCGAAGATTGGTCGGCCCAACGCGAGCGCCCAGCGTTCCTCACTTGGCTCGCGCTTTCCTGGCAAGCCCGCCCCGGCGTCGTCGCACGCCAGATCGAACACAGAAAAGAATTTCTGCAGACTCAGCTCGCCAAAGAGCAATCCACCCTTCGCGACGTCCGCCGCGAAGTCGGCCATCGCCACCACGAAGCCATCTGGATGATCGAGCTAATGATCGCGCAATTCCGCACGGAACTGCGCTGGCTAGCTAAACTCTCCCGCGACCTCCGCCACCGCGCCCTAGCCCGCCACCCCTTCTACGCCTCCTAAAGGTTTTTGCGTTTGAATTAGCGCCCCGGCGAAATAGACCGATCCGCTTGCCTCAAGATATACAATCCCAAAATGGTAGCGTTGTTCGAAAGTTTGTCCTACATTAGGCAATGGGAAATGGATACATTCTCAAGCAATCAACGAAGCGAGATCATGCGCCGGGTTCGTTTTCTCGTGCAAGGATGTTTGTA
>Ga0182015_10000726_pt1 | contig 46037 bp, 36 predicted proteins | sample 712P3MmetaG_FD_120478 | JGI IMG/M metagenome (GOLD analysis project Ga0182015, IMG submission 120478) | Permafrost microbial communities from Stordalen Mire, Sweden - 712P3M metaG | ecosystem: Environmental > Terrestrial > Soil > Wetlands > Permafrost | place: Sweden: Stordalen | collected...
AAAGATAGAGGCGTCGGGAGGTATCAATCCGAGTCCAGAATCGAAAAGAGCAACTTTCTTAAGTTTGGAATTCGCCGGTTTCCAAACTTTCCTCAACGTGACCACGCTGCGCGGCGCCTATTTCCCGACCGCATCCAGCACTATCGACGGCGTGAGGAGCTCGGGAAGCGCGACCGGTTCGGTGTGGCCGGGAAACCAGATGACGTTGAAGGGAACGGCGCCGCGGTGGTACTTGGCCAGCTCGGCGGTGATCTGCGGATCCTTGTTGGTCCAGTCGCCGCGCAGCGTCGCGATGTGCTTGTCGCGGAACGCGCGCAGGACTTCGTCGGAGTGGAAGACGAGGCGCTTGTTGGCCTGGCACGTCGCGCACCAGCGCGCCGTGAAGTCGACATAGATGATCCGGTTCGCCGAGCGGAGCTTCTCCACGGCCTCGGGGCTCCATTTTTCCCACACGATGTCGGTGGGCGAGGCGGGCGTCGGCCATCCGGCCCAGGCTCCCAGGGCCAGGAGGACCAGGCAGGCGCACAATCCAAAGCGCTCCCGGCCGGGGGACGCCCCCGGGGCGTTCCAACGGCCGTAGACCCAGACACCCATCGCGACAAGGACGAGCCCGAAGAGGGCCGACAGGAGCGCGGTTTCCTGCAGCTGCCCGGCAAGGACCCAGACAAGGTAGGCAACCGTCGCGTAAAGCGGGAAGGCCATCGCCTGCTTGAAGGTCTCCATCCACGCCCCAGGCCGCGGCAGGATCCGCACGGCCGCCGGAAACGCCGATAGGAGCAGGTAGGGTGTCGAGAGGCCGACGGCGATCGCGGTGAAGATCGCGAACGACTCCGCCGTGGATAGCGCGAGCGCGGCCCCGAGCGCCGGGGCCAGGAAGGGGGCGCTGCAGGGCGTGGCGGCGACGGTGGCAAGGACCCCGGTCAGGAAGGAGCCGGTGAGGCCCGACTTTGACTGCAGGCCCGACCCGATCCCGGTCGCCGTCAGGCCGAACTCAAACACGCCGCTCATGTTGAGCGCGAATGCGAGCATCGCAGCGGCGAGCCCGAAGACGAACGCGGGGGACTGCAGCTGGAATCCCCATCCGAGCTGGCTCCCGCCCGCCCGAAGGATCGCAAGCAGGCCGGCAAGGGCCCAGAACGAGAGCAGCACGCCCGCGGCGAAGACGATCCCGTGGAGGGTGACCTTCCTGCGGTCGGCGCCGGCCTGGTTGACGAAGCCTAGGATCTTTATTCCGAGCACCGGGAAGACGCACGGCATGAGGTTGAGGATGAGCCCGCCGACGAAGGCCAGGAGGAGCGTGCCGAGGAGGCCGTCCGCGGGCGCCGCGCCCGGACTGCCGGGGGCCGCCACCGAGGCCCGGGCGGTTCCGGATCTGAATCCCACGTCCACCGCCAGCCCGGGAAGCGACCCGTCCGGGCGCCAGCCGTCCTTCGACGTCAGGACTCCGACCACGCGCGTCGCATCCTTCGGCCCGTCGGAGGACACGGGGAGCCCGAGCGCGAAACCGCCGCCGCCGATTGGGGACGCCGGCTGGGGCAGGTCATAGGCGATGCTCCCGTCGCGCGAGAAGAAGTGAAGGCCGGCCGGCACCGGCGCGGAGTTCCTCGCGGCCGGCCTGATCGTGAGGGTGACGGTCGTGGCATTGCGCGACGCCCGGACGCTCCAGGCCGGATCCGCCGCGGGCAGGCGGGCGACCACGTCGCGTATCTTCGCCCCCCACACGGGGTCGGGCTGCGGATCCTCCGGCGAAACCGGCAGCAGCAGGGAAAGCTTCGCATTGCCGGGGACGCACTCGTCCTGGCACATCAGCCATTCGGCGGCGACCTGGAGCTCGACATTCGTGCCGGGCATGAGGTCCGGCGGGGGGGTGATCGTGACCGGCAGGAGGAGGTCGCCGTCGTAGCCGTTGCCTATGATGTTCCCGCGGCTGTCCGAGAGAAGCATGGGGGCGGGCCACTGGATTTCGCCTGCCTTCCAGCCGAGAGGCAGCGTCCATTTGAGCGTCGTCGGGAGCCCGGTGCCCGGGTTGACCCAGTAGGTGTGCCAGTGCGGCTGGTGGACAAAGTGCAGCGCGACGTTGAAGGGCGTGCCCGGATGGATCGACGCGTCTGCCGAGACAAGCGACGCGGCAACCTGCGCCCGCGCCGCCTGGGGCAGCGCCGCGGCGAAGAGGGCCAGTGCGGCCAGGGCGGAGGCGAGGAGGCGCTTCATGGGGTGGGGAGCCGGAGGCAACCGCTCAGTGTGGCCCCTAGGAGGCCTGCCGCAAGCGTTCAGCCGTTTTTTGCCCCGGCGGCGATCCATCGCTCGAGCATCTGGACCTCCTCGGTCGCGAAAGGCTTGTCGCCATCGCTTGGCATCGAGTCGTCGTCGCCTGGCGGAAGCCGGAGCCTGCGAAGGATCTCGCTCGAGCCGGGATTTCCCGGAACGAGCGCCGGCCCGTCATCGCCGCCGCGCATCAACTGCTCATAACTGTCCATCCTGAGGCCGCCCTTGTGCTTCTCGGGCTTGTGGCATGATACGCAGCTGCGCGCGAAAAGGGGTGCGATGTGAAGGCGATAGAACGCCGGGTTGGAGGGATCGGCGCTTCCCGAGCCGCCGTGGATGGCTGCCACGACGATGGGAGCAACGGCGGGTGCCGGCGGGGCGGCCTTTGGCGGCTGGTCGGCCACACCAAGCCACGTCCTAAGCCGCGCGGGCATCTTTTCGGTCAGGAACCCGTCGCCATGCGAGATCGCGCCGCCGCCGTGGCCCGTCCAGACCATGAGACCCAGGGCCAGGGCGAGAACGATGGGGTAGGCGCCCGGGATCCCCCGCCCGCCCGCCGCGGAGGGGCGAACCCGGGCGGCCATGAAGCAGGCGGCCGCAAGCAGCACGCCTCCCCACATGTGCCGCGTGACGTCGCGGCTGCGGTACCCGCCGCTCCAGGCGAGGAGCCATCCGTCGAACGCCGCGGCAAACGTGGCGATCACCGCCAGGGCCAGGATCCAGCCGGCGGCGGCGCGGAGCTGGGCCCGGCGCGGCGACAGCCCGGCAAGCTCCAAGAGGGGGACGAGCGCAAGGAGCGCCACCGGTCCGTGGACGAGCAGCGGGTGGAGCCGACCGATGAACTGCCCGAGGTTCCCGTGTTCCCTGCCGTCGGGCGGCAGCCGCTTGGCGAGGAAGACGAGGGCCGCCCACAGAATGATGCCGAGGAGCGTCGTCACGGCCGCCGGCAGCCGGGATCGCGTTTGATCGGGGTTTGGGGCCATGGGAATTTCGGGAGCGCCTACGCGGGCGCCCCGACGATGGGAGACCGCCGACCGGGGAGGCAAACCAACAAGTTCCCATGCGCACGCGCTTGCGGGCGGCCCGGCGCCCCGTCATGGTTGCCTGCCTTCCCAATCCGCCCCTCCATGGACCCCGTGGCATCGAAAGCCCCCGTGAAGATCGTCCGCGTGGCCGTGTGGGCCTGCGTCTCCGCGGCGGGCGCCGTGAGCGTGGCGATCCTCGCATTGTCCCGGGGCGAGCAGGTGAGCGCGCTCTGGATGGTGGTGGCCGCCGCGTGCGTCTTCGCGGTTGCCTACCGGTTCCACTCGGCCTGGCTGATGGCCAGGGTGCTGACGATCGACCCGGCGCGGGCGACGCCCGCGGAGGTCCGCGCCGACGGGAAGGACTTCGTGAAGACGAACCGCTGGGTGGTCTTCGGCCACCATTTCGCGGCGATCGCCGGGCCGGGCCCGCTCGTCGGCCCCGTGCTTGCCGCGCAGTTCGGCTACCTCCCGGGGCTCCTCTGGATACTGATCGGGGCGGTGTTCGGCGGCGCCGTCCACGACAGCGTCGTCCTGTTCTGCTCCGTGCGGCGCGGCGGCAAGTCGCTCGGCCAGATGGTCCGCGACGAAGTGGGGCCCTTTGCGGGCCTGGCCGCCCTCGTGAGCATCACCGCGATCAGCGTGATCCTGCTCGGCGTCCTCGCCCTCGTCGTGGTGAACGCGCTCGCGGAGTCGCCGTGGGGCGTCTTCACGATAGCCGCGACGATGCCGATCGCCGTCGCGATGGGCTTTGCGCTCCGGACCGGGGGCAACGACCGCGGAAGGCTCCACCGGGTCACCGCCGCCGGAATCGTCGGTCTGCTCGCCGCCGTGTGGGGCGGCCAGTTCATCAGCGGGACGCCGCTTGAGGGCGCCCTCACCCTCAGGGGGACGACGCTCGCGTGGTGGATCATGGGCTACGGGCTGGTCGCGTCCATCGCGCCGGTCTGGGTGCTCCTGGCTCCGCGGGACTACCTGAGCACCTTCATGAAGATCGGGACGATCGCCGCGCTCGGGATAGCGATCGTCATCCTCGGGCCGCACCTGCGGATGCCCGCGGTGACGAAGTTCATCGACGGCTCGGGCCCGGTGTTCGCCGGGCCGGTCTTTCCCTTCTGCTTCATCACGATCGCCTGCGCCGCGATCTCCGGGTTCCATGCGATCGTCGCCTCGGGGACCACGCCCAAGCTGCTCGCCCGCGAGCGCGACATTCGGACGATCGCCTACGGCGCGATGATGACCGAGATGTGCGTTGGGGTGATGGCGATCATCGCCGCGTGCTCGATGCGGCCGGGCGAGTATTTCGCGATCAACGTGAAGGGCAGCGTCGGCACCGTGACCCAGCACATCACGTCCCTCGGGTTCCCCGTCACCGCCGCCGACATGGGGGCCCTCGCATCAAGCGTCGGGGAGGGGACGATGGTGGGCCGTGCCGGCGGGGCGCCGACCTTCGCGCTCGGGATGGCGCAGATGCTGGCGGGCGTGTTTCACAGCCGGGCCGCGCTCGCCGTCTGGTACCACTTCGCGATCATGTTCGAGGCGCTCTTCATCCTCACGACCATCGACGCGGGGACCCGCGTCGGCCGCTTCATGGTCCAGGACCTCCTCGGCCTCGCATGGCGGCGGCTCGGCGACACCCGCTCGTTCGCCGGCAATGCCGGAGCGACCACCCTTTATGTCGCCGCGTGGGGGTGGTTCCTGTACCAGGGGGTCGTCGATCCCCTGGGCGGGATAAACTCGCTCTGGCCGATCTTCGGGGTCGCGAACCAGCTGCTCGCCGTTCTCGCTCTCGCCCTGGGAACGACCGTGCTGATCAAGATGGGCCGCGCCCGGTACGCGTGGGTGACGCTCCTGCCGCTGGGCTGGCTCCTCGCCGTGACGATGACGGCGGGCTGGATGAAGATCTTCAGCTCCGACCCAAGGCTGGGGTTCCTGAGCGGGGCTGCGGGGGCGCCGTCGCCCCGGCTGGCCTTCAACCTCCACGTGGACGCCGCCGTCACCGCCGTGTTCCTGATCCTTGTCGGCGTGGTCGTCGCCTCGAACGCGCGGGTGTGGTGGCTGCTGCTGGCGGGGAGGCGCGCGCCCGGCCTTCGCGAGGAGCCGTTCGTGGCGGCGCGGCCGGCGGATCAGACCTCGTAGGGGGGCAGCACCTTGTCCACGCGGACCTTGTCGAGCCGGGCATAGGTCGGGACGCCGTTGTCGTACGGGACCGTCACCTCGCCCTGGATGAGGGGCTGCGCATAGCGCAGGAACTGGAAATTCATGCTCACCAGGTCCTCGTTGATCCACTCGCGAGGGAGCTTCTTCGTGCCGTTCGCGATCTCGCTCAGGGGCGCGAGGCCGGTCTCGACCGTGTAGTGCTCGGTTTCGCCGCGAACGAGGGTCACCATCTTGTCGGTCTCGCCGGCGATCGCCGCGCGCACCGCCGCCTGGCCCGCGAGGAAGGCCTCGTCGACATCCGTCTTGGACGCGGCATGCGCCGCGGCGCGCTGGATGAGTCCCGGGCGGGCCACGCGGACCTTCGCGTTGGGAATTCCCGTCTCGATGATCTCGGAGAGGGCCTCGCCCGCGCCGCCCAGCTTCGCGTGCCCGAAGGCGTCGGTGGCGGAATCGGCCGCGAGATAGTTGCCGTCGGCGTCGACCAGCCCCTCGGCGACGACGATCAGGCAGTAGCGCTCGCGCTTGAGCACCCGCCGGACGTCCTCGAGGACCTTTTCCTGGTTGAAGGGCACCTCGGGCAGGAGGATCAGGTGCGGGGCGTCGTGCGGGTGGTCGCGTCGCTTGGCGAGCGCGGTTCCCGCCGCGATCCAGCCGGCGCTCCGGCCCATCACCTCGACGATCGACACAAGGTCGCCCTGGCCCATCGCCTCGTTGTCGCAGGCGATCTCCCTCACGGTCATCGCGAGGTACTTGACCACGCTCCCGTAGCCGGGGCAGTGGTCGGTGCCGGTCAGGTCGTTGTCGATCGTCTTCGGGACGCCGACGACGCGGAGCTCATAGCCCTGCTCCTGCGCCAGCTTCGAGATCTTGTCCGCCGTGTCCTGTGAGTCGTTGCCGCCGATGTAGAAGAAGTACCGGATGTTGTGGGCCTTGAACACCTCGATCACCCGCTCGAAGTCCTGCTGCTTCTTGAGCTTGTAGCGGCACGTGCCCAGGGCCGCGCCCGGGGTGTGGCGAAGGGCGCGGACCTGCTGCTGGGACTCGGATGCCAGGTCCACGAGGTCCTCCTGCAGGATGCCGAGGACGCCGTTCAGGCCCCCGTATATCTCCTCGATTGCGACGTGGTTGAGCGCTTCGGCCACGATGCCGGCCACGCTAGCGTTGATGACGGATGTCGGGCCGCCAGATTGGCCCACCAGGACGTTTCCTACGAGTTCAGCCATTTGAAAAGTGATTTGGGTTTGTCAGGACAGCGAAGGTCCATGCAAGCGCATCCTCCCGGGGGTACGCAATTGAAAACTTCGGACAACCCGGAATCCGCCTAGAGAAGCCGCGACGGGCGGTATTCGGCGGCGCCCTTCACCCGCTTCGCGAGCGGCTTCACCTCGGCCGCGAAGGCGTCGACCTGGCTGGGGGCGGAGCCGACAAACCGCGCGCTCTCCGCGAGGATTCCCTGGAGCGCCTTCTTGCCGAGGCCGATCCGGCGGTCGCCGGCCAGCCTGTCCAGGAGATCGGCGCCGGCCGTTCCCGTGCGCATCGCCTTCACCGCGGCAAGCGAGTGCTCCCTGATGGCCTCGTGCGCCGTCTCGCGCCCCGCGCCGCGCTTCACCGACTCCATGAGGATCGTGGTCGTCGCCAGGAAGGGCATGTTGTACTCGTTCTCCTGCGCGATCGACGACGGGAACGCCTCCATCTGGTGCAGGACCGTGAGAAAGGTCTCAAGCGATCCGTCGATGGCGAAGAACGCATCCGGCAGCGCGACCCTGCGGACCACGGAGCACGAGACGTCCCCCTCGTTCCACTGGTCGCCCGCGAGCGTCCCCGTCATCGTGACGTAGCCGCCGAGCACGGTCGAGAATCCGCATATCCGCTCGCAGTTGCGCGCGTTGGCCTTGTGGGGCATCGCGGACGAGCCGACCTGGCCGTCCTGGAACCCCTCGGTGATGAGCCCCGCCCCCGCCATAAGCCGCATCGTCGTCGCGAAGCTCGACGCCGCGGCCCCGACCTGGTGCAGCGCCGAGACGACCTCGAAGTCCAGGCCGCGCGGGTACACCTGGCCCACGTTGCCGAGGGAGGCCGAGAAGCCGAGGTACTTGAGCACGCGGCTCTCGAGGCTCGCGACCTTGTCCGCCCTGCCGCCCAGGAGCGTCAGCTGGTCGAGCTGCGTCCCGACCGCCCCCTTGAGGCCCCGGACGGGATACCGCGCGGTCAGGCCGTCCAGCCGGTCGAAGGCGAGGCGCAGCTCCTGGCCGAACATCGACAGCCGCTTCCCGAGCGTCGTCGGCTGCGCAGGAACATTGTGGGTGCGCCCGGTGATCATCAGGTCGCGGTACTCCTCCGCGCGGCGCGCGAGCACGAGGAGCGCCGCCGCGGCCTTCATCCGCACGATCTTGAGCGCCTGGAAGATCTGGAGCTGCTCGACGTTCTCGGTGAGGTCGCGGCTCGTCAGGCCCAGGTGGATGAACTGCCGCTTCGCGAGCTCCGAGAATTCCTCGATCCGCGCCTTCACGTCATGGAGCGTCGCGCGCTCCCGCTTCGCGATCGACTCAAGGTCGATGTCGTTCTTGACGCGCTCGTAGTCCCGTATCGCCTCGGCGGGTATCGGGACCCCGAGGTCCCGCTGGGCCTTCATGACGGCGATCCAGAAATCGCGCTCGAGATGAACCTTTCCGCGCGTCGACCAGATGTCCTTCATCGCCCGCGATGCGTAGCGCTCCGCGAGGACGTTCAGGACGGGCTCGTTGGGGGCGGGGTCGGACGGTTCGTTCACGGAAAGCCGCCCAGTAAATCCTCCTTGCCGGCGAAGGCCATAGGAAAAGCACCCGGGGGGCGGCCCGCGAAGCCCCGCAGGCAGGCGCGCTAGGCCGTCAGGCAGCGCACGGCCATGTCCCGGAGCACGTCCGACTGGCCGTCCGGCCTGCGGATGATCTCCTCGAACGCGCGGATGAACTCGCGCTGGTTGTCGATCAGGCGCCTCAGCGAGGGAAGCGGGGCGGCGCCCGCCAGCTTGCCGAGGTACCACGGATTCTGGGTAAAGACATTGTAGGAGCTTTTTTCCGCGATGGCTTCGCCAAACCGCGGGCCATGGGCGGCCGCCGCCCTGGACAGGCCCTCGATTCCCCTCGGGCCCGCGCTGGCGTCCCCCGCGTCCGCGAGCGCCCGGAGCTGGATCAGGATCCGGTTGCGGTTCTGCAGCGCGGCGAGGACGGGCCGGGCGTCGCCCCCCGCGAAGAAATGGCGCCTGAGCGCCGCGAGCGTCCACTGGAGGTTCCCGCTGAAGAAGGCGTCCGCCGTCTCGAAAAAGTCCCCCTGCGCCACGTTGGGCGTCACCTCGGCGACGCTGGCCTCCTCGATCGTCGGCCCGTCGGCGTGGGCCGCGAGCTTGTGGACCTCCTCGACAAGCAGCCTGGTGTTCGCGCCCACCCTCGCGAGCAGGAGTTCCAGCGCGCCCGGCGCGAAGGCGACCCCTATCGAGCGCGCCTCGGCGACGGCGACGGCGCCAAGCGCGTCCGTGTCGCCGCCGCCGTCCGCGAGCGCGAAATCCGCGTTCTTCTCGCACCACTTGGCGAACGACCGCCTCCGGTCCATGGGCGCGGCCGTGACGAGGACCGCCGTCTCCGCGGGATCCACGGACTGGAGCACCTGCTGCAGGTCCTCGACACGCTGCAGGGTCGTCTCGGCCTTGCCGGTCACCGTGTCCGCGAGAAAATTGACATCCCTGAGCCAGACGACGCGGCGGCCGCCGAACATCGGCACGGTCAGCACCGCCTCGCGGAAGCGGTTCACGGCCGTCCCGACCTCGTCGACGTTCGCGGCGAAGCCGTTCACGATCTCGCGCGAGAACTCGTCCGTCGCCTCCCCCGAGAGCTCCTCGAAGCGCTTCCTTCCCATCCGTCCCACCAGGAAATCGTCCTGCCCGCAGATGAAGGAGAAGTTGCGTGTGGCGACGGCCGGCATGCGAGGGTCCATTGCGCCCGATGAGCCGCGGGAGCTCAATTTCAAAACCTCCGGGCGGGCGAATCTTTGCCTCGTCGGGCCCCCGGGCATCGAGGGGGGATCCCCGCGAGGCCCGGGCGGGCGTTCCCGCCCGCTTTTGAAATTGCGGACCCCGGCGTTTCGATGTACCCGATCCTCACCTCAACGATGCGCTGCTTCGCCTCCTCGAACATGGCCGCCGTTCTCGGGGCCTCATGATTTGCCGCGGTCGCGGTCTGGTCGGCGCAGGTCGGGGCAGCGGGCGAGGCCGTTCCAGCCGGGCCCGACGCGCGCGCTCGCTCGGAGGCCGCCTTCCGGAAGATCGCCGGAGTGTTGAGGGACCCTCGCTGCATGAACTGCCACACGGTCACCGATTTCCCCGGCAGGGCGATGATCGCCACCGGCACATCATGAATGTGCTCCGGGGCGACGACAACCATGGCGTTCCTGGCGAACGCTGCGGCACCTGGCGCTCGGTGGGCCATTCGCACACCGGCCTCGCGGTGGAATGTTTCATCGACGAGCTTGCGCACGCCGCCGGGCGGGATCCGCTCGAGGTGAGGCGTGAGCTGCTCCCGGCTGAATCGCGCGAGCGGCGGGTTCTGGACCTTGCGGTCGAACGCAGCGGCTATGGGCGTGTCAAGCTGCCGGAAGGGCACGCCCACGGCCTTGCGGTGCACCAAAGCTTCGGAAGCTATGTGGCGCACGTCGCCGAGGTATCCGTCGAGAACGGCAAGGTGCGCGTGCACCGCGTGACCGCCGCCGTCGACTGCGGAACGGTCGTCAACCCGCTCACGGTCGAGGCCCAGATTCAGGGCGCGGCGATCTACGGGCTGAGCGCGCTGCTTTATGGCGAGATCACGCTCAAGGAAGGCCGTGTGCAGCAGCGCAATTTTGACGGCTACCCGGTGGTGCGGATATATGAGGCCCCTGTCGTCGACGTGCACATCGTTGCCGCCGGGGACAAGATGGGCGGCATCGGCGAAACCGGGACGCCCCCCATCTTCGCCTCGGTGGTCAACGGCATCTTCGCGGCGACGGGGCGGCGGGTCCGCACCCTTCCCTTGTCGAGGTCCGGGCTTGCGTGAGCGTCCCTGGGACGGCGCGGGTCCGGCGATCCGCCGCGGCTGGCCCTTGGTTTCCATTGGACCGCTACGACGTCGCGCCCGGGAGGTTTCCCGAGGCGTTCGGCGGCGCCTAAGTGAAAGAGCGGGCGCAGGACTTGCCTGCGGGGGCCTGACGATGTAGGTCCACCGCGTGAGTCCAACGGCCCCGCCCTCCTCCACCACCGACCCGTCGTGGCGGCGGGATGCGGTTCTCCTGGCCGTGATCTTCGGGGCGCTTTTCGCCTGGAAGCTCGGCAGCGCTCCCCTCACGAACCCGGATGAGGGGCGGTATGCGGAGATCCCCCGCGAGATGATCGCCAGCGGGGACTGGGTCACCCCGCGCCTTGACGGGGTCCCTTACTTCGAGAAGCCGCCGCTCGGCTACTGGGTCGTCGCGGCATGCGAGGAGGTGCTGGGCCCGAGCGAATGGTCGGTGCGGCTTGCGCCGGCCTTCTTTGCGCTCGGCGGCGTGCTTGCGGCCTACGCCTGCGCGCGCAGGATCTACGGGAGGGACGCGGGATTCTGGTCGGCCATCGTCCTCGGAACCTCGCTGCTGTACCTCGCCATGGGGCACCTCGTGAGCCTGGACATGCCGCTCACGGTCCTCATGTCGGCCACGCTCTTCTGCTTCATCACCGGGGTCCGGGAGCAGGCGGGCGGCCGCCGAAGGATGCTTTTCTACGGGCTCTACGCCGCCGCGGCGCTGGCCACCCTGACCAAGGGTCTCGAGGGATTCCTGGTCTCGGGGGCCGTGATGTTCCTCTGGCTTCTCATCTTCGGCCAATGGGGAGGGCTGCGGCCGCTGTACCTGCCGAGCGGCATCGTCCTCTTTCTCGCCATCGCCGCGCCCTGGCACCTGCTGGTGGCCTCCAGGAATCCCGGGTGGGCCCATTTTTATTTCATCTACGAGCACTGGGAGCGGTTCACCTCGTCGAAGGGCCACGGCCGGTACCAGCCCTTCTGGTTTTTCGTACCCATCGTGATCCTTGGGCTGTTTCCATGGACGGGATTCCTAGGGTCGTCCCTGAGGGACGCGCTTGCCGGCGGCTGGGCGCGGCGAAGGGAGAACGCCGAGGCATGGTTTTTCGTCACCTGGGCCGCGTTCATCCTTTTGTTTTTCAGCGCCTCCCAGTCCAAGCTGATCAACTACATCCTGCCGCTTTTCCCCCCGCTCGCCCTGCTGGTCGGCAGGTGGCTCGCGGCCGTCATGCCCCGGCCCGATGCGTTCGCCAGGATGCGGACCGGGCTCCGGGTGTTCGCCTTCCTGTGCGGGCTCATCGCGGCGGCCCTGTGCGCGGCGGTGATCAGGCCGGGGTTGATCCGCGACCCGGCGCAGGCGGCAGCGCTCAAGCCCTATGCCTTCATCCTCGCGGGGATACTCTGCCTGGGCGGAATCCGCGCGTGCGTCCCGCGGGTGGTGACGGGCGCCGCCAGGGGAGCGATCGTCGCGGTGACGGTGACGCTCATCTTCCTCTTCGGCGTCCTCTCGTTCGTGATGCCGATCATAGATGTCCGCAGCACCAAGGATGTCGCCGTTGTCGCCCGGGGGCTCATCCGGCCGGGCGACCGCGTCTACAACTACCACGCGTTCTTCCACGACTTCGCCTACTACACGGGCGATGTCGTCGGGCTCGTCGGCTACAGGGACGAGCTCGAGCTGCAGTTCCTCGACCCGGCGGAGCTCAAGGCGCGGTTCATCGACGATGCGCAGTTCCGCCGCGAATGGGGGGGGCCCGGGCGGGTCTTCGCGGTGGCCCGCATCCGCGACGTGGCGCCCCTTTTCGACGATCCCGGGTTTCATTTCCACATCCTTGCGACCGGGGCGCACCACTATCTTTTCAGCAACCAGCCTTGAGGATTTGCCGCCGTTCCCCAGAATGACCCGCGCAATGCCATCGCCCGCCGCAGCAAAACCCCAGGTAAAGCCGGCCGAGGCCTACCTGCCGTTCACGCGGCCGACGATCGACGACGCCACGATCGCCGGCGTCGCGGAGGTGCTGCGTTCCGGATGGATCACCTCCGGGCCGCAGGTGAAGGCGTTCGAGGCGAAGCTCTCGGAATATTTCGGGGGACGCCCCGTGCGCGCCTGCAATTCAGGCACCTGCACGATGGAGATCGCGCTCAGGATAGCGGGCGTCGGGCCCGGGCACGAGGTGATCACGACGCCCCTGTCCTGGGTTGCCTCGAGCAACGTGGTCCTGGAGACCGGGGCGAGGCCCGTGTTCGTCGACATCGACCCGGTCACGCGCACGATCGACCTTGGGCTCGTCGAGGCGGCCATCACGCCCCGCACCCGCGCGATCCTGCCGATCGATCTCGCCGGCCTCCCGGTGGACCGGGACCGGCTTTACTCCATCGCGCGGAAGCACAACCTGCGCGTGGTGGAGGACGCCGCACAGTCGTTCGGAAGCACCTGGAAGGGCAGGCGCATCGGGTCGTTCGGCGATTTCGTGTCGATCAGCTTCCACGCCAACAAGAACATCACGACGGTCGAGGGCGGCTGCCTCGTCCTGAACGACGAGCGCGAGGCGGCCCTCGCCGAGCAGTACAGGCTCCAGGGGGTGGTGCGGACCGGTCACGACGGGATGGAGGTCGAGCTCGTCGGGGGGAAGTACAACATGACCGACGTCGCCGCGCGGATCGGACTCGGCCAGCTTCCCCATCTCGCGGAGTTCCAGGCGAGGCGGCGCGACCTGGCGCGGGCCTATTTCGAGGAGTTCGACCGGCCCGTCGTCCGCTCCCTCGGGATCGGGCTTCCGCCGGAGAATTTCACCGACAGCAACTGGCACATGTTCCAGGTCATCCTCCCCGAGGAGCGCATGACGACGAGGCGTTCCGGGGTCATGGAGGAGATGAAGTCGGCGGGAATCGGGACCGGCGTGCACTATCCCGCGATCCACCTCTTCGCCCTTTACCGGCGGATGGGCTGGAAGGACGGCGACTTCCCCCATGCGGAATACGCGGGGCGGAACATCCTGACGCTGCCGCTCTTTCCGGCGATGGAGCGCCCGGACATCCCGCGGGTCGTCCGCGCGCTCGCCTCGATCCTCGGCAGGCACAGCAAGGCATGAGCACGGCGCCCGATCTCTCCGTAGTCATCCCCGTCTACAACGAGGAGCTCAACCTTCCCCTGCTGTTTTCGCGGCTCTACCCGGTCCTCGACGGCCTGGGCCGCAGCTATGAGGTGATCTTCACGAACGACGGCAGCGCCGACTCGTCGCTCCAGCTGCTGCGGGCGCAGTATGAAGCCCGTCCCGACGTCACGCGCGTCATCGACTTCAACGCCAACTACGGCCAGCACATGGCGGTCATGGCCGCGTTCGAGCGCATCCGGGGCCAGGTCATCGTCACCCTCGATGCCGACCTCCAGAACCCGCCCGAGGAGATCCCGAAGCTCCTGGTCCTGATTGACCTGGGGCACGACTACGTCGGGGGCTTCCGCCTCAACCGGCGCGACAGCGTCTTCCGGACAATGGCGTCCAAGGTCATCAACATCGTGCGCAGGAGGATGACCGCGATCGAGATGACCGACCAGGGCTGCATGCTGCGCGCCTACCGCCGACCTATCGTTGACGCGGTGGTCCAAAGCGGGGCGAACAACACATTCATCCCCGCCCTGGCCTACAGCTTCTCGGGCAACCCGACGGAGGTGGGCGTCAGGCACGAGGAGCGGCACGCGGGCGTCTCGAACTACTCGCTCTACATGCTGATCCGGCTTAACTTCGACCTGATCACGGGATTTTCGCTGGCCCCGCTCCAGATCTTCACGATCGTTTCAATGGCGTGCGCCGGCGGCAGCTTCCTCCTGATGATCGTCCTGGCCCTGCGTCGGTTTGTCTTTGTAGGGCCGGAGGAGGGCGGGCTGTTCACGCTGTTCGGCATCCTCTTCTTCCTGGTCAGCGTGACGATGGTCGGGATAGGGCTCATCGGCGAATACGTGGGCAGGACGTACCAGGTCGTTCGGTCCCGCCAGCGCTATTTCGTCCGGGAGATCCTCGAGGCCAAGGACTGAGCGGCCGGCGCCCCGCATGCCCGCCCCCCGGATCCTCTTCTTCGGCTACAGCGAGGTGGGCCACGACTGCCTGGAGCTGCTCCTCTCGCGCGGGGACAATGTCATCGCGCTCCTCACGCACGAGGACAACCCGGACGAGAAGATCTGGTTCAAGACCCCGGCGCTCGCCGCCCGGGGCAGGGGGGTGCCCGTGCACACGCCCGAGAAGGTCGGCACCCCGGAATGGCTGGACCGGATCGCGCAGATGCGCCCGGACCTGATCCTGTCGGTCTACTACCGCAACATGATCAGCACGAAGGCGCTGGCGCTTGCCCCCCTGGGCGCCTTCAACATGCACGGCTCGCTCCTCCCGAGGTACCGGGGCCGCGCGCCGATCAACTGGGCCGTGCTCCATGGCGAGCCGCGGATCGGGATGACGCTCCATCGGATGGTCAGGGCACCGGACGCGGGCAACATCGTCGACCAGGACGGCGTGGACATCGGGCCGAGGGACACGGCCGAGCAGGCCTTCCGGAAGGTTCTCCCCTGCGCCCGTCGCGTGCTGGGGCGGCAGATCGACGCCCTGCTTTCAGGCACGGCGCCCGAGACGCCGCAGGACGAGTCGCAGGCCACGTATTTCGGAGGGAGGAAGCCCGAGGACGGCCGCATCGACTGGAGCCGGTCCGCGCGGCAGGTGTTCAACCTGGTCCGCGCCGTCACCGACCCCTATCCCGGCGCATTCTCCGACGTCGGACCGGCGCGCCTCATGGTCTGGTGGGCCGAGCCCGACTCGCCCGCGGCGCGCGGCCGGGCGGGACGGCCCGGCGAGGTCCTCTCGGTGTCGCCCCTCGTCATCGCGACGGGCGACGGGGCGCTCGAGCTCACGCGCACGGAATGGCGGGGCGCGAAGGTGCCGGCGCTGAGCGCGGGCCGGCTCCTGCAGGACCCCGTGCCCGATCCATAGGCTTCCGGGTCCTCGCAATCCCGGCTGGCGGCCGGAATGCCCGGCTACAGCTGCACGGGCAGGCCGATCTCGATGATCTGGGAGGGCGTTATGTTGTAGTAGTCCTTGGCGGGCCGGGCGTTTCGGATCAGGAAGCTGTAGAAGCTCTTTTCCCATTCCCACATCCCCGTGTTTCCGCCGCTCATGACCATCTCCCGGCTGAAGAAATAGGTCGCGGACTGCGGGTTGATCGTCAGCCCCGCCTGCTTGAGCAGCCCGACGAGGATGCTCACGTCGGGGGATTCCATGTAGCCATAGTGGCCGGTCGCGCGCCAGACGCCCTCGCCGATCTCGCGAAGGTTCAGGCGCTCGGACGGGTGAACCGACGGCTTGTCCTCCGTGACGATGCTGAGGAGCACCACCGTCTTGTGGAGGCAGCGGTTCGCCTTCACGTGGTGGAGGAGGGAGAGGGGGGTGCCCCGCGGCGACCCGACCATGAAGACCGCGGCCCCCGGCACCCGGGTGATGTACTTGCTCCGGGCAATCGTGATCAGCTCCTCCTCGGTCACGTTCCCGCCGTACACGCGCTCGAACACGACGTTGCGCCCGGTCTTCCAGGTGTGCATGACCGCCAGGACGGCCGCGGCGATGGCGAGCGGAAACCATCCGCCATCGGCCAGCTTGCGCGCGTTGGCCGCGAAAAAGCCCAGGTCGATGACCAGGAACGCCCCGCAGACCGTGCCCGCCTTCCAGAGCGGCCACTTCCAGTTGCGGCGCGCCACCATGAAGTATGCCCCGGTGGTGATGGCCATGGTTCCCGTCACGGCGATCCCGTAGGCCGACGCGAGGCGGGCGGTCGAGCCGAACAGCATCACGGTGAAGATGCACCCGATCGCCAGGAGCGCATTGACGAAGGGCACATAGATCTGGCCCGCGTGGCCCGCGCTCGTGTGGTCGACCTTGAGGCGCGGGAAATATCCCAGCTGGATCGCCTGGCGCGACAGGGAGTACGCGCCGGTGATGAGCGCCTGGCTCGCGATGATCGCCGCGATGATGGACAGGCCGGTCAGGGCGGCGCGCGCGAAGCCCTCGGGCGCCATCTCAAAGAACGGGTTGCGTCCCGAATTCGGGTGCAGGGTCAGGTAGGCGACCTGCCCGAAATAATTGAACACCAGCCCCGGGAAAGCCACGCCGTACCAGGCAATGGTGATGTAGCGCCGGCCAAAATGCCCCAGGTCGGCGTACAGCGCCTCGGCGCCCGTGATCGCGAGCACGATCGAGCCCAGGAGCTCCGCGACAACGGCAGGCGGATGGTGAAGCAGCGCCAGGCCGTAGGCCGGATTGAGCGCGCGCAGGACGGAGGGCGCCTGGATCACGTACCATGCGCCGAGTACCCCCAGCGTCGTGAACCAGACGAGCATGACCGGTCCGAAGACGGCCCCGATCCGCATGGTTCCGTTGCTCTGAAACCAGAACAGGGTCGCCAGGATCGCGCACGCGAGCCACGGCACAAAGGGCGTGAAGCTCGTGCTGATGGTGCTGAAGCCCTCGGCCGCACCGAGCACCGAGATGGCGGGGGTGATGATGCCGTCGCCGAAGAGGAGGGCCGCGCCGATCAGGATGACCACGACGGCGAGCCCGAGGCCGCGCCTGGCCTTCGGCCGGTGCGGGGCGGCCTCGCGGTGGGCGTGGATGAGCGCGAGCAGCGCGAAGATCCCGCCCTCCCCGTGGTTGTCGGCCTTCGTGATGAAGCCGAGGTACTTGACGCTGACGACGAGGACGAGCGACCAGAATATCAGCGAGAGTACGCCGAGCAGTCCGTCCATGCGGGACCCGGGCGGCAGGTGCGCGACGCACTCCTGCATTGTATATAGAGGGCTCGTGCCGATGTCGCCGAAGACGACGCCAAGGGCGCCGATGCAGAGCGCCGCCTTTGCTGCCGTGCGCAGGTTTGCGGGAGCGGGAGTAGGCATCAGCGGCGGAATCCTTTTTGAACTAAGCATGGGGCTCAAGCCGGTTCCCCTGCGCGCCAGGCAAGGTGCACATGGTATGCGCGAGCGATTTTTTCGGCGGAATTGGCATACAAGCGGCTATGACCTGAAGGCGGATGTTAAATCCGCGTTAAGCACGTTACTCGTCCAGCATCGACCTAACCGCTCCAGCACAACCAACGCCCCAAGACCCGTCACATCGACTCCCACGACCCATGCCTGCTCCAACACCCCCCCCTGCTACTCCGACCATGAAGCCCACGCTGGGCCTCACTGGCTTGACCGTGAATGCAATGGCCCTGATCGCACCCGGCGCCTTCCTCTGGCTAACGTTTCAGGAACAAGCGCTTTACGGCGCGCCCATGGCGGGATGCTCCATGTGGATCGGCATCATCATGGCGCTCCTCCTGTGCTATGCCACCGCCGTCAGCTACGCCGAGCTCTCGAAACTCTATCCGGGAGCGGGCTCATCCTATTTCTACGCGGAGCAGGCCTTCCTCTCCAAGACGAATGCCTTCAAGTTCGCGCGGGTGATGAAGTTCTTCACGGGCTGGGCGAGCCACCTGTACTATTGGGTCTACCCCGGATGCATGGTGGGCGTGACCGCGCTCCTCGTGGGCTATCTTTCGGGATACCTGTTCCCGGACACCTTCAGCGGCGTCTACAACAGCCCGCTCGAGATGTACCTGTTCTGCATCGTGTTCTCGATCGGCGTCGCCTACATCGCGTTCCGCGGCGTCAACGGCAGCACGGCGGTCAACATCGCGATCAACATCATACAGATCACGGCCTTGATCGTGTTCGGCATCCTCGCGATCGCCTACCGCAACTCCCATCCGCAGGGGTCGAAGGCCTTTCACCTGTCAAACGGCATCGCGGTGAACTACCAGGTCGCCCAGGTCACGATAAACGATGACAAGGGCGCCCCGCTTCCCGTGCTCGACGCCGCTGGCAAGCCGACCAAGAACGCCGACGGCACGCCCGCCTACCAGATGCAGGATGGGACGGACAAGGACGGAAACCCGCTCCCGGCCGACGCGGACGGCAAGCCGACGACCGTGGAAAAGGCCGCCCCGTTCACGATCGACTACAAGGACGGCGCCTACACGACGGACTCATCGGGGGTGACGACGTTCAACTACCATCCCACCGCGAAGTCGGTCCTCGGCCTCCACAAGTTCAACTACATCATCGTCCAGGCCTGCGTCGCGATCCTGATCCTGGTCGGGTTTGAGTCGGTCACCTCGATGGGCGAGGAGGCCAAGGACCCGAAGCGCCACCTCCCCTGGGCCATCCTGCTCTCCCTCACCATCCAGGGCGCCATCTGCTACCTGTTCGAGTACTTCGCCGCTAATTACTTCATGAACAGCGGCTACACGCTCTCCATGGCGGGCGCCTCCAGCGCCCCCATAGGGGACATGATGGTGCTCGCGGGCACCTGGGTCTTCGGCAGCTACGCCGCCGGCAAGGCCTTCATGCTCGTCCAGGCCGCGACCGTGTTCCTCGCCCTGATCGGCACGACCCTCGCGTGCATGAACACGGGGGCCCGCGTGACCTACGCCATGGGCCGCGACAACGAGGTGGGCGCCCACTTCGGCCTGCTCCACGGCAAGAACCTGACGCCCCACCGGTCGATCTGGACGCTCATGGTCCTGTCGATCATCCTAGGGATGGTCACGGTGACGACCTACCTCGGCGGGCAGTCCACCGACCTGGCGGCCCTGGACAAGCACAACATCTGGTACAGCTTCGGCATATTCGGCCCGCACGTCTACACGTGGATTCCCAATTCATTCCTGGTCATCACGCTGATCAGCAACTTCGGGACATTCCTACTCTACATGACGACCTGCGTCATAGCGATCGTGGCCTTCAAGGAGCATCACCTCTTCAACGGCATCAAGCACATGGTGATCCCCGTGTTCGGCTTCCTCGCGAACCTGCTCTGCATGCTCTTCTACCTTATCGGCCCCTTCTCGGTCGCCGGGATGAGCTGGCACGAGTCGTACATCGCCCTCGCATGCGCGGCGCTCTGGGGCATCTACGGCTTCTGGTATTTCGCCGCCGGCAGCAAGGCGAAGGGGAGGACCATGATCCTGACCGAGAAGCCGGCCTAGTTCGCATTTGACGCGGCCTTGAGCCGCATGAGAATCAATGGCTCCGCCTGCGCCCTGCAGCGGGGCCATTTTTTTTACCCCCATCCATGCGACTGCGCTACGCACGCCTCTCGACGCCGGGCCCGGTCCGGCCGGTGAACGAGGACTGGCTGGACTGGTGGGAGTCGCCGGATCCGCTGACGCGGGAGAAGCAGGGAAGCGTGGCGCTGCTGGCCGACGGAGTGGGGGGGTACGAGAACGGCGAGGTCGCAAGCCGCCTCGCGGTCGAGGCGGCCCTGAGGGAGTTCCAGGCCGCGCCCGGGGAAATGAAGCCCTACACCCTCCTGCGGCGCATGTTCACGGCCGCGTGCTCCCAGGTCCACGACAATGCCGTTGAGGGGCACAAGGGCCAGCGGATGGCCACGACGCTTGTCGCGGCGATATTCCGGGACGGCGCCGTGTGCCTTGCGAATGTCGGCGACACCCGCGCGTACTTCATCCGCCAGAAGACGATCCGGCGCCTGACGACGGACCACGTTGCCACGTCGGTGCCGGTCAAGCTGGGGCTGATGCTCGAGCGGCAGGCCATGGCGAGCCCGAAGCGGAGCGAGCTCACCCGCAGCCTGGGCGGCGAGCCGTTCTGCCAGCCGGACTTCGCAACCCAGCTGCTCCACCACGGGGACTTCATCCTGCAGTGCACCGACGGCCTGCACGCGTGCGTGCTCGACGAGGAGATGCGCGAGATCGTGGCCCGCTCGCACCCCTATGACGCGTGCAAGGAGCTGGTGGCGTTGGCGGAGAAGCGCGGGAGCGACGACAACATATCGCTGCAGCTGATCGAGGTGCGCAACTGGGAGCAGGTGGCGCAGTCGGCCCGGGTGGCGCTCGGCGCCGACGTGACGCCGAGGAAGGCCGTGGCGGCGGCCGCGGCCGCGGCGACCGGAACCGGCCAGCCCGGCCCGGGGATGCTGCTCGACGGCCGCTTCGAGCTGACCGACCTCGTCGCCCGCAGCAACATGTCCTCCATCTTCAAGGCCAACGACCGGAAGACCGGCAAGAGCGTGGCGATCAAGATCCCGCTCATGGTCATGGAGAGCGACATCGCGGGATTCGAGCGCTTCCAGCGCGAGGAGGAGATCGGGGCGCGCCTCAACCACCCGGCGATCCTGAAGGTGATCAAGGTCGATGAGCCGAAGAGCCGGCCCTACCTGGTCATGGAATTCCTTGAGGGAAGGACCCTCGCCGAGGTGCTTTCCAAGCGCAAGAAGCTGTCCGAGGGCGAGGCGGTCGCGTACGCCAGCAACATCTGCGACGCGCTCGAGTACCTTCACCTCAACGGCATCGCCCACCGCGACCTGAAGCCGCAGAACATCATGGTCTGCAGCGACGGCAGCCTGCGCCTGTTCGACTTCGGGATCGCCCGCGTCGAGCGTGCCCGGCGCCTGACGTTCGTCGGCCTGACGCCGGCCCTGGGCACCCCGGACTACATCTCCCCCGAGCAGGTCCGTGGAAAACGGGGCGACCACCGCAGCGACATCTACAGCCTGGGGGCGATCCTCTACGAGATGGTCACCGGCGCCACGCCGTTCGAGGGGGAAAGCCCCTACGTGGTGATGAACGCGCGCGTCACCGGCGACCCTGAGGCGCCCCGCAAGATCAACCCCGAGCTAAACCCGGCCCTGGAGGAGGTCATCCTGCAGGCGATGGAGCGCGACCCGCGCAAGCGCTACCCATCCGCGGTCGAGATGAAGCGCGACCTGGAGAACCTGGACAAGGTCGAGATCACGCACCGCGACCAGCGGCTGAGGGCCCCGCAGCCCTGGAAAAGCCGCAGCCACCTGGTGCTCCTGATCGCGGGCGTCGTCGTGCTGCAGGTCGGGCTGTTCTTCCTGTTCTTCCTGCTAGCCCGGCGGCACCGCTGACCGGCGCGCCTCAGACGTCGTAGTACAGGTAGAACTCGTAGGGATGCGGCCGCAGGCGCACGGCATCGTACTCGCCCTTCTTCATCTCGATGTAGTTCTCCAGGAAATCCGTTGAGAACACGCCGCCCTTGAGCAGGAACGAGTGGTCCTTCTCGAGCGCCTCGATCGCGCCCTTGAGCGAGTCGGGGACGTGCGGGACTTTGGCCTTTTCCTCGGGCGGGAGGTCGTAGAGATTCTTCTCGAGCGGCTCGCCCGGGTGGATCTTGTTGAGGACGCCGTCGAGCCCGGCGAGGAGCATCGCCGAGTTCGCCAGGTACGGGTTGGCGGCCGGGTCCGGCGTGCGGTACTCGATGCGCTTGGCCTTGGGGCTCGGGCTGTACGTCGGGATCCGAATCGAGGCCGAGCGATTCCGGGCGGAGTAGGCGAGGTTGACCGGGGCCTCATAGCCCGGGACCAGCCGCTTGTAGGAATTGTTGGTGGGATTGCAGATGGCGCAGAGCGCCGGGGCGTGCTTGAGGACCCCGCCGATGTAGTGGAGCGCCATCTCGCTCAGTCCGGCGTAGCCGGTCCCCGCGAACAGCGGCTTGCCGTCCTTCCAGAGCGACTGGTGGGTATGCATGCCGGAGCCGTTGTCGCCGAACAGCGGCTTGGGCATGAACGTGACCGTCTTGCCGTACTTGTAGGCGACGTTCTTCGCCACGTACTTGTAGAGGCACATCTTGTCCGAGGTGCGAAGCAGCGTGTCGAACACGATGTCGATCTCGGCCTGGCCGGCCGTGGCGACCTCGTGGTGCTCGCGCTCGATCGGGATCCCGAGCGAGATCATCGTCAGGATCATCTCGTTGCGGATGTCGATCAGCTTGTCCATCGGGGCCACCGGGAAGTAGCCCTCCTTGTGCCTGATCTTGTAGCCGAGGTTGGGCGAGCCGTTCTCCTCCTTCTCCCGGCCGCGGTTCCAGATGCCCTCGATCGAGTCCACCTTGTAGTGCGTGGCGTTCGGGGTGGAGTCGAAGTTGACGCCGTCGAAGATGAAGAATTCGGCCTCGGGCCCGAAATACGCGGTGTCGGCAAGGCCCGTGCTCTTGAGGTACGCCTCCGCCTTCTTGGCGATGACGCGCGGATCCCGGTCGTAAGGCTCCTTGGTCAGCGGATCGTACGTGTCGCAGGAGATCGACAGGGTCGTGTTTGCCGCGAACGGGTCGATGAAGGCCGTCGCCGGGTCCGGGAACACCAGCATGTCGGAGGAGTTGATGGCCTTCCATCCCCGGATCGACGATCCGTCGAAGCCCACGCCCTCGGTGAACACCGACTCGGTCAGTTCCGAGACGGGAATCGCGAAATGCTGCCACGTCCCCAGGATGTCGGTGAGCTTGAGGTCGACGATTTTGACCTCCTTCGATTTTGCCATGCTGATTACTTCCTTCGGTGTCATTGCTTCTTTCGATGTCATGGGGGACTCCGGATTTTTGGTGTTTTAGCGGACGGGGAGTGGCGATTTTTTGGGCGGGAAAGCGTGGGGTCAATTCATTCGGGGAGAGCCGCGGTGGTGGTTGGACGGGGGCCGAAAAACATTAAGAAAACATTAAGATGGTCTCGCGTCATTCAGCATAGCCGATGCCAAACCGCGTTGAGTTGCCACCGCTTGCCCCATTTTTTGCGCTCCCGGGGGCGTCCCGACCGGAGGTACCGCTCCTCGAGCCAAGCGTTTGCAACAGCCAATCGGCGATCGCGTCAATTCCAAGGATGGCTAGGCCGGTTGCGCGGGAAATAAGGCGGCCGAAGGGAAAGATAGAATTCAGAAACAGGCTCCTTTGTTAATCTGGCAGGAATCTTGCTTTAACGTGCAGCCGGCCCACACCCGCTTCCGGGTAGGATAATTCGGGCGGCACCTACCCTAGCCAACCTGGACCACCAATGACCAAACACGTTATGAACAAGACGAATATGCTGCGCGCTATGTGCATCGGAGCCGTTTCCCTATGGGCGGCATCCGCCCGGGCGCAAACGACGACAACGACGACGACGACCCCCGCAGCAGCAGCGCCAGCCGCCACCACACCGGCGGCTCCCGGGGCGCCAGCTGCCGCCGCAGCCCCGGCGGCGCCCGCCGCAGCGCCGACATCGCCGGTCTCGACCCCGTCCATGGCGGGTCCGCTTGCCGTGAATGTTAAGCCGGAGAGCTTCGACATTCCGGGCTTCGGCAAGATCTATGTCTCGGGCGCGCTCACCGGCCTTTTCCTCGCGGAAGACACCAAATTCCCGGGCGATCGCTCGGATCTCGCGGACGTCAGCAACGCGCAGGTCTTCGTCCAGAAGGTCGACGGCGAGTTCCAGTTCTTCATCCAGGCCGGCGCATATTCGCTGCCGGCCCTTGGCTCGCCTTACCTTACCGCGGGTAATGCGACCACCGATCTCTACGGGCCGATGCCGCAGGCGTTCGTCAAGTTTGCGCCCACCGCCAGCTTTTCGATCGAGGCTGGGAAACTGCCGACGCTCATAGGGGCGGAGTATACGTTTACCTACGAGAACATGAACATCGAGCGCGGGCTCCTCTGGAACCAGGAAACGGCGGTCAGCCAGGGCGTTCAGGCGAACTACACGGCGGGCCCGGTTGCCTTCAACGTCGCGTGGACCGACGGATATTACTCGCAGCGCTTCAACTGGCTCTCGGGGGCCGCGACCTGGACGATCAACCCCGCCAACGCGCTTGAGCTCGTGGTGAGCGGAAACCTGGGAACCACCGACTATTCGAAATCCCTGGCCACGCCGATCTACCAGAACAACAACCAGCAGCTCGACAACCTGATCTACACGTACACCTCCGGTGCCTGGGTCATCCAGCCCTACCTGCAGTACACCGATCTCGCGTCCAACGGGGCAATCGGCGTCGGGAAGGACACGACGACGTGGGGCGCCGCGGTGCTCGTGAATTACGCGGTGCCCAACACCAACTACAACATATCCGGGCGCGTCGAGTACATCACGACGAGCGGCAGCAACACGGACGGATCGGCCAACCTGCTGTATGGAGCCGGGAGCAATGCCTGGTCGGGCACCCTCACGGCCACCTACCAGTCGGGCCCGCTGTTCACCCGCGCGGAGGTCTCCCTTGTCCAGGCTTCCAACACGACGAGCGGCTTCGCGTTCGGGACGAACGGCACCGACACAAGCCAGTTCCGCTTCGCGGTGGAGGCCGGCATCCTGTTCTAGGCACGAAGAACGGCTTCTTTCCCGGCCACGAAACGCCGGGGTTATCCGAGTACGCCAGCACACACGGCCCGCGCCCCTGCCAGGGCGCGGGCCCTTTTATTTGATGGCCCACTCGGAGCCGATCCTCGGCCGGTCCTTGGTGTCCTTGAGATAGATGTAGGTCTTCACGGCGCGCTCCGGGAAGGGGCTTGCGAGCGGCACGGCTTCCAGGCGGTAGAGTCCCTCGGCCGTGCACTCGAGCACATCCAGGCGCGCGAGGCATTCGTCGTCGACGGACCAGACCTCGCCCATGACCCCCGTGTCGTCGTCGTCCTGGCGCACCATGCCGGGATAGCCGGAGAGATCGTACAGGGTGTAGCCGCGCGCCGTGCGCGCCTCATCGACAAATGCCTGGCCGGCGAGGAAGTGATGGTTGCCGCCGCCCCGCTTGAGGGTCCCGTATACAAAAACCAGGGTCATGGTTCGGGATAGGCGGCCGTGCCGCCTGACGCGGGAATCTCCACCACGACGGCGGTGGAGTTGTCCCGGCCCGAGGCCTGGACCGCCTCGTCGACGAGCCTCTGGGCAGTGCTCGGCCCACCCTCCGGGGCCGGGGCCATCCGGATGATCTCCTCGATCCGGCGGTCCCACAGGCCCTCCACCACCCCGTCGGAGCAGATGAGGAACCGGTCGCCCGCGCGGTGGGACACCGCGCCGACCTGGGGATCGATGAACTGGTGGCCGGCACCGAGGGCCTGGTTGAGCGCATTGCGCCTGGGATGCGCCCGCGCTTCCCGTTCGTTGATGTCGCCCTTGCGCCTCAGCCACCCCACGTGGGTGTGGTCGTGGGTGATCTGGCTGAGGGGGCCGTGCCTCGGCAGGTAATATATGCGGCTGTCGCCGACGTGGCCGAAATACAGCCAGCCGGGCCGGAACCAGCAGAGGCTGAGCGTGGCGCCCATGCCCCCGCATTCCTCGTAGGAACGGCCGAGGCTGAGCAGGTCGGCGTGTATGGCGGAGAACAGTTCCAGGAGGACGTCGGAGAATCCCCCCTCGATTCCGGCGGCGGAGAGCCTGAAGAGGCGCGGAAAAAGCCGGGTGATGCGGTCCGCTGCGATGCGGCTCGCGAACTCCCCCGACCGCGCTCCGCCCATGCCGTCGCTCACCGCGAAGACGAAATCGGCGCCCTCCAGCGAGGCGTGGCCGGTCTTCCCGAGGTGGCTCACCTCATGGCCGTCAAACTTGAGCCCGAGGAAGGCATCCTCGTTGTTGGGGCGGAAGCGCCCGGAATGGGTCAGCCCCGACCATCGGAGGCCCGGCGGGGGCATCGTGGCCTCGGGGCTGGGCGCGCTCTCGCCGGCGGAGTTCATTGGGCCGCCGATGGCTTGAGCGACACGGCGCCGGGGCCGCCCTCCAGCAGCGTGGCAAACTCGAAATCGATGATGCAGAAGCGCCCGTCGGAATTGCGGTAGGTGATGTTGCGCAGGTCGCGGTCCTCGTGGCGCACGCCGTAGGGCTCCAGCTCGGCGAACAGCTCGGCCTGCCTTTCCGGATTCACGCGGTCGACGCGGGTGCCGCAGTTCGTGGTTATGATCTTGAGCTGACCGGGGTCGGATTCCAGCAGGCGCGGCACGAACGGGCATCCCTTTTTCTCCAGGTGCTGCAGCACCCGGACCTCCTGCTCGAAGCGCTCCCTGGCCAGGTGGCCGCGAAAGGTCTTGTGCACGCGCCCGTCGTAGCTGATTCGGACCAGCGCGCGGGGCGTGTCTTTCATTTCATGCATTCGGGAGGGTGCCTGACAGTTCCTTCATGCCTACGGGCTGGCAAGCACGCGCGCTGCGCCGATCACGCCGGCGTCAAATGAATTTGGCGCCGCGAAGTCAGATATGCGGTGGACTTGGCGTTGCCTCTGGCACGCAAGGTGCTGAATTGGGGGTTCTGAGTTTTTCGTCTTCGGTCGGGCGGGGCCACGACATGCCTCGCGGGTGCGCTGCGGAATGCTCTGCCCCTTTCCGCCTTAAATCATTTTACCATGGCCAAATACAAACTCGAATACATCTGGCTCGACGGCTACACGCCGCTTGCGAGCCTGCGCAGCAAGACCCAGATCAAGGAATTCTCGAGCTTTCCCAAGCTCGACGAGCTGCCATTCTGGGGGTTTGACGGGAGCTCGACCCAGCAGGCCGAGGGGAAGACTTCCGACTGCGTTCTCAAGCCGGTCGCCGTCTATCCCGACATCACGCGCAAGGACGGCGTGCTGGTGATGAGCGAGGTGATGATGCCGGATAGCAAGACGCCGCATCCCTCGAATTCGCGCGCGACGATTCCCGATGACCCGGACACCTGGTTCGGTTTCGAGCAGGAGTACTTCTTCATGAAGGACGGCTTCCCGCTGGGCTTTCCCACGGGGGGGTTCCCGAGCCCGCAGGGCCCATACTACACGGGCGTGGGCTACAAGAATGTCGGCCCCATCGCCCGCAAGATGGTCGAGGAGCACATCGACATCTGCCTGGCCGCGGGCATCAACCTCGAGGGGATCAACGCCGAGGTCGCAAAGGGCCAGTGGGAGTTCCAGATCTTCGGCAAGGGCTCCAAGAACGCGGCCGACCAGATGTGGGTTGCGCGCTACATCCTCACCCGCCTGGGGGAGGGCTACGGCATCGACATCGAGCTGAGGTGCAAGCCGATCCTCGGGCCCTTCAGCCAGCCGCTGGACTGGAACGGCTCCGGAATGCACTCGAACTTCTCGACGAAGTACATGCGCGAGGTGGGTGGCAAGGCGTACTTCGAAAAGCTTATGGCGGCATTCAACCAGTTGCGCGACGAGCACATCGCCGTGTACGGCCCGGAGAACCATCTCCGGCTTACCGGCCTTCACGAGACCCAGTCGATCGACAAGTTCAGCTACGGGCTCGGTGACCGCGGCGCCTCGGTGCGGATGCCGCACAGCTTCGTCAACAGCGGCTACAAGGGATACCTGGAGGACCGCCGCCCGAATTCGGCGGCCGACCCCTATCTCGTGGCCGGCCGGATCGTCAAGACGGTCCAATCGGTCCCGACGGGCTGAGCGCCCGGGGGCCCGGTCCCGGGGGGCGCCATCCCGCCGGTGGCGCCCCGGGATCCCGTTGGCGTAAGGGCCCGCGACGGCAGGATTCGACGCGCAGGATGTTCTTTCGTGTCATTTGGCCGATTTCATGGTTTATCGGTGCTCCAAATCCATGCCCCTTCGCGTCCTCATCCTCGGTGCCAACGGCTTCATCGGCAGCTCGCTCACCCACGCGATCCTAAAGCAGAAGGACTGGGAGGTGTTCGGGATGGACGTGGGCGACCACAAGCTGGGCGACTGCCTCGGGAACCCCCGGTTCAAGTTCGTCGAGGGCGACATCACCATCTCCCGCGAGTGGATCGAATACCACGTCAAGAAGTGCGATGCGGTGCTCCCCCTGGTCGCGATCGCGAACCCGGTGCAGTACGTGAAGGATCCCCTCCGGGTCTTCGAGCTGGATTTCGAGGCCAACCTCGACATCGTCCGCAAGTGCGCGAAATACCGGAAGCGGATCATCTTCCCCTCCACGTCTGAGGTCTACGGGATGTGCCCCGACGGCGAGCTCGACGAGGCGACGAGCACGCTCGTGTACGGCCCGATCGAGCGGCAGCGCTGGATCTATGCGTGCTCGAAGCAGCTCCTCGACCGCGTGATCTACGCCTATGGCGTGCGCGACGGCGTGGACTACACCCTGTTCCGGCCCTTCAACTGGATCGGCCCCAAGCTCGACAACGTGTTCGAGCCGAAGGAGGGGAGCTCCCGGCTTTTCACGCAGTTCATCTCAAACGTGATCTTCGAGAAGCCGCTGCAGCTGGTCGACGGCGGCAGGCAGGGCCGGTCGTTCACCTTCATCGACGACGGCGTGGACGCCCTCCTGCGGATCATCGAGAACAGGGGCGGCAGGGCCTCGCGCCAGATCTTCAACATCGGCAACCCGAAGAACAACGTCAGCGTCGCCCAGCTCGCGAAGCTCATCATCGCCGCGTTCAGGGGGTTCCCGGAGTACCGCGCCCAGGCCGCGAAGGCGAGGACCGTCGTCGTGTCCTCGGGAAAGTATTTCGGGAAGTACTACCAGGACATCCAGAGGAGGGTCCCGTCGGTGGCCGCGATAAGGCGGCAGCTGGGCTGGACCCCCAAGGTGGACCTGAAGACGGCGATCCGGCTCACGCTCGACTACCACCTTGCCCACCGGGACTATAAGCTCGACTGAGCGCCATGTCGGTCCGACTTGCGCTCAAGGTTGATGTCGACACGGACCGCGGCACGCGCGTCGGGGTGCCCAACCTGGCGGCCGACTGCGCGGAATTCGGCGCCGCGGCCTGCTTCCTCTTCTCGCTGGGGCCCGACCAGACGGGTCGGGCGATAACGAGGGTCTTCCGGCCGGGATTCTTCAGCAAGGTCAGCCGGACAAGCGTCGTCGAGATGTACGGCGTCCGGACGCTCCTGAATGGAACGCTCCTTCCGGCCCCGCACATCGGGCGCCGCAATGCCGGGGCCATGCGGGCCACCCGCGACGCGGGATTCGAGGTCGGCATCCACTGCTACAACCACTATCGCTGGCAGGACTTCATGCAGGGGATGGACCTCGCGGCGGTCCGGGCCGAGTTCACGGCCGCCCGGGCCGAGTTCCGGCGGATCTTCGGGGTGGAGGCGGACACGGCCGGCGCGGCGGGATGGCAGAGCAATTCCCGGAGCCGCGAGGCCTACGACGAGGCGGGACTCCTTTATTCAAGCGACACGCGCGGGACGCACCCTTTCTTCCCCCGGATAGGCGGACGCGTGTTCCGCACGCTGGAGATGCCCAGCACGCTCCCTACGCTTGACGAGCTGATGGGCCGGCCCGGGTTCCCGGATTCCTCGATCGCCCGCCACCTGCATGGGCTCCTGCGCGCCGACAGGCTGAACGTCTTCACTCTTCACGCCGAGATCGAGGGGATGGGGCGCCGCGCGATCCTTCGCGAGTTCCTCGCGCAGTGCCGGGGCTCGGGCGTCACCTTTGTCCGCCTGGGCGACGAGGCCCGCTCGCTCCTGTCCGACCGGGCCTCCATCCCGGTATGCGAGCAGGGGATGGCGACAGTCGACGGACGCAGCGGCCTCGTCGCGGCGCAGGAGCCCGCTTCCGCGGCGGCACCCTGCCACCAGGCGCCGGACGGGACCAGGACATGAGCGGGGCGGGGGAGGCATCCCCGGTCTGGAGGCCGCGGCCCGCCGAGGAACGGGATGTTCCGGCGCTCGAGGCGCTCATTCCGGTCTCGGTCAGGGCATTGCAGGCCCCGCATTACTCCCCGGCGCAGATGGAGGCCGCGATCGGGACGGTGTTCGGCGTCGACCGGCAGCTCGTGCGGGACGGCACGTATTTCGTGGTCGAGCACGAGGGCCGCATCATCGGCTGCGGGGGATGGAGCATGCGCGCGGCGCTCTGCGGAGGCGACCAGGGCCGGGACGCGGAGGATCCCGAGCTCGATCCGCGCAGGGACCCCGCGCGCATCCGGGCGTTCTTTGTCCACCCGGCTTGGGCCCGCCGGGGGGTCGGGCGAAGCCTCATGGCCGCATGCGAGCGGGAGATTTCAGGGGCGGGCTTCCGGGCCGTTGCCATCATGTCGACGCTTGCGGGCGAGCCGCTTTACGCGTCCTTCGGCTACAGGGTTTCCGAGCGCTGCGCCGTCGAGATGGCGGGCGGCATGAGACTTCCCGTCCTGCGGATGGACAAGACGCTGTCAGGTCCGATCCAGCCGCCTTAGCAGCCACGCGCCGAGCGCGAGAAAGAAGATGTTCGGCGCCCAGAGGAGCAGGTCCGGCCGGTACTCGGGATGCTGGTCGAGCCACCCGACCATGGTGGTGAAGAAGTAATATCCCAGGGCCAGGATAACGGCGATCCCCAGGTTGGCGCTCGTCTCGCGCCGGGACACCTTGATCCCGAGGGGAATCCCGACAAACGCGAAGGTAAAGATGGCGAACGCCATGCTGAACTTGTCCTGGACGGTGAGCGCGACCTTCATGAGGTCGCGGTCGTGCTGCTTCTCCGTGCCCGGCTTCGGGCTGTCCCGCTCGATCCTTGCCTTTTCGGCCATGAGCTGGCCGTAGGTCATCCACTGCGTCTTCTGGTGGACGGTCGGCGCGCCGAAGAACCTCGCAAGGGAAAGGCGGACCGGGTCGACCTGCCCGAACGAGCTCACCATCAGGGGCTGCGAGAAATCCTCCGGTTTTTTCCTGTCATGCTCCTCGACGCGCGCCTTGGCCAGGGTGACGATCAGCTCGTTCGCCACCTCGTCGTAGTCGACCCGGCCCGACTCCGCATGAATGAACCGGATCACCTGGCGCCTTTCGTCGAGCTGCCAGAGCCAGATGTCGCGAAGGTCCGATTCCTTCATCGACCCCACATAGATGACGTAGTCCGGGAATTCCCGGATGAACTTCTTCGGGACGATGAAGCTGAGCGGGTTGGCGCGCATGGCGGACACGAGCTCCTTCTCGTACTGCACCTTCGCCCACGGCATCGACTCGAAGTTGACGGCGAGCCCGACCGCGACCCCCAGGACCGCCATGGCGAACACCGGCATCGCGATCCTCGGGACGCCCAGGCCCGCCGCGCGCATCGCGGTGATCTCGCTGTCCGACGACAGCCGCCCGAACGTCAGCAGGACCCCGGTCAGCGTTCCCAGCGGAAGCGCGTACGACATGACGACGGGCAGCAGCAGCAGCACGAGGCGCCCGAACGTGACGAACCGCAGCTGCCCGGCGAGCAGGGGGCCGAGCAGCTCGCGGAGTATGTTCCCGGCCATCAGCACGAAGGCGAACAGGCAGACCGCCGCCGCGCACGTGGTCAGGATGCTCTTGAAGATGTGGCGGTCCAGCAGGTTCACGTGGCCGTCTTGACCATCGCGACGTGCGCGGTGCGGATCAGGGTCTCCACGCTGAAGGGCTTGTCCAGGAAATGACGGACGCCGTTCGCCGCCGCGTGCTCGCGGTTCTCGCTGGTGGCCATTCCGCTCGCGCCGACGATGGGCAAGTCCGGCCGCAGGTGGCGCAGCGCCACGATCGTCTTCCCCCCGCCCATGCCCGGCATCTGCATGTCGACGACCGCGAGGTCGAACTGCGTCGCGGGATTCCTGAGCAGGGCGACGGCCTCGGCGCCGTCCGAGGCCGTCGTCACGCGAAAGCCGAAGGCCTCGAGCGAGCTCCGCATGATGAGACGCACCGACTCCTCGTCGTCCACGACGAGGACGTGCTCGCCTTTCCCGCGCGGGATGGGAATGGGGCTCCTCGAGCGGCTCCCGCGGACCGCCTGGGACAGGCCGGACTCCGCCGTGGGAAGAAAGACAGAGAAGGTCGTGCCGGCGTTCTCGGCCGACACGAACGTGATGAACCCGCGGTGGGACTTCACGATCGAGCGCGCCGTCGAGAGGCCGAGCCCGCTGCCGCGGCCGACCCCCTTGGTGGTGAAGAACGGGTCGAAAATCTGGCCCCTCAGGATGTCGGGAATGCCGCAGCCGGTGTCCGACACGTCGATCCGGATGAAGTCGCCGGGCACCGCGTCCGGGTGCGGCCGGGGCGCCGAGGCCGGCACCGACGCGAGCGCGGCCGAGATGGCGAGCCTGCCGCCCGCGGGCATGGCGTCGGCCGCGTTGACGGAGAGATTGAGCAGCACTTGGTGGAGCTGGGTGGGGTCCCCGGAGATCGCGGGCAGGTCCGGGTTCCTCTGGATATCGATCCGGATCGACTTCGGCAGGGTGCTGTCGAGGAAGGTCCGGATGTCCTTGAAGAGCGTCGACAGCTTGACCGCAACCCTCGGCCCCTCCATCCCGCGCGCAAAGAGGAGGATCTGGCGCACGAGGCCCGCCCCCCGCTTCGCGCTGGCCGAGATGACGTCGAGGAGCTGGACCGACTCCTTGTCGGGCGCCTTGTCGGACAGGAGCTCGCCCGCCATCATGATCGGCGCAAAGACGTTGTTCAGGTCGTGCGCGATGCCGCCCGCGAGGGTCCCGATGCTCTCCAGCCGCTGGTTCTGGACCACTTGGAACTCAAGGAGCTTGCGCTCGGTGATGTCCGTGATGAAGCCCTCAAAGAGCCGGACCTGGCCGTCCGGCCCCGGGATCGACCGGCCCCTTTCCTGGACCCACTTGACCGCGCCTTCCCGGGTGCGGATCCGGTACGTGAGCTCGAACGCATCGCCGCGCTCCAGGCTTCGCGTGTCGATCTCGCGCACGGCCTTCCTGTCATCGGGATGGATGATTTCCTCGTAGCTCGTGTGCCGGTTGCCGATGATCGCCCCGGCGTCGTAGCCCGTGAGCTCCCTGCAGCCGTCGCTCACGAACTCCATCGTCCAGAAGCCGTCGTTTCGGCAGCGGTAGGCCATCCCGGGCAGGTTGCTGAACAGGGCCGCCAGCGAGCGCTCCTGCTCGCGCGACGCCGCCTCGGCCCTCCTGCGCTCGGTGATGTCGCGCTCGATGAACACGAAATACTCGGCCGCCGACGACGGGCTTGTCGTCGCCGTCGCCACGACCTCCACCCAGAACGGGGTGCCGTCCTTCCTGTAGTTGAGCAGCTCGGCCCGGACCGGTGTCCGCGCGCGCAGCGCCGCGGAGATCCGCAGGAGCTCCGGCCTGGAGGTATCGGGGCCCTGCAGGAACTGGAGCGACCGGCCGACCGCCTCCTCGGCGGAATAGCCGGTGGCTTTCTCAAATGCCGGATTGACAAAGAGGATGCGCGGCCCCGGCTCGTCGACGGGATCGACCTCGGTGACGATCACCATGTCGTTCAGCCTTTCGATGGCGGCGCCCACCACGTCGGACGGAAGGGCTGTCCCAAACGGGTTTTGCGCGACGGGAGGCAGTTCCTGACGCATAAACCCCGGGTTATAGGGACCGGGGGAACGATGCGAAAGCGAATACTTCAATTATTGTCGCCATGGCCGCCCGTCAGGGGGCAGATTTTTTGAACGCAGCGGGCGACCCGCTGTCCACGGGACCTCGTCCGCACTCCATGCATTTCCGCCCAGCCCTCTTGCTAGCCGTTTGCGCCGCGCTTCCTGCCGCGGCGGCCCGGGCCGGCACGCCCGCCCCGGAGGCCGTGTCCGAGAGCATGCCCGAGCACCGCCTGAAGGAGATTGCCGAGCACCAACGCGTCCTCTTTGCCGATGCCGCCGCCCAGGGCAAGGACATGGACAGCATGGCGCTCAAGTCCGGGGTGGAGCAGCTCACGAACGAGTACGAGTCGCTCCTGCGCGACAATCCCGAGTTTGCGGCGGGCTACGCGTCCTACGGCTACATGCTCTGGAAGGTCAGCCTCCGAAAGCAGGCGGTCGCGATCCTCATGAAGGCAAACCAGCTCGATCCGGACATTCCGCTCGTGAAGAATGAGCTGGGCAACTACCTTGCCGAGGAGGGCAAACCCCTCGAGGCGGTCAACTATTTCCTGGCGGCGATCAAGCTGGAGCCGTCCGAGCCCCTCTACCATTACCAGCTCGGCACGCTGCTCTACGAGGCGAGGGACGACTTCCTGAAGTCAGGGGGATGGACACGGGCCGCCCTCGACCACTCGATCCAGGAGGCCTTCAGGAGGGCCGCCGACCTTGCGCCGGACCGGATCGAGTTCAGCTACCGCTACGCCGAGTCGTACTATGACCTCCAGGAACCCGACTGGCCGTCGGCCCTCAAGGCCTGGGAGGGGCTCGAGGCCCGCGCGCAGTCCGACATCGAGCGCCAGACGATGCGCCTGCACGAGGCGAACGTCCTGCTGGCCATGGCAAAGCCGGACGATGCGCGCCGGGTCCTGGGGGCCGTGACCGATCCCGCCCTGGAGTCGCAGAAGCAAAAGCTGGTTGCCCGGCTGGCTCCGGACGCCGGAAAGTAGCCGACGCATGGACTTCGACCCCCTATTCATCCGCAACGGGCTGATCATCATGATCGTGCTCATCGTGAGCATCGCGTTTCACGAGTGGGGCCACGCCATCGTGGCCGACCTCCTGGGGGACGACACGCCCCGCGCGGACGGCCGCGTGACGCTCAATCCCATGGCGCACATCGACCTGATCGGCACTGTGCTCATACCGGCGATCAACATATTCGTGTTCCGCGGCGGCTTCACGTTCATCGGATGGGGCAAGCCGGTCTCGATCAACACGTCTAATTTTCGGCACCGCAAGCGCGACGAGATCATCGTGACGATGGCGGGCCCCGCGGCCAATCTCCTCGTGGCCCTGGCCGCGGCCGTCATCGGCTCGCTCATCGTCGTGGCGCAGCCGCGCGTCGGCGAGCTCGTGCGCGGCCTGATCGTGATGAACGTGGGCCTCGCCATCTTCAACCTGCTGCCCATCCCGCCGCTCGACGGCGGCACCCTCCTGCGCCACGCGGCCGGGATGTCGGACGAGACCTTCCTCAACATTTCCCGCTACAGCGGCATTTTCCTTCTGGTCCTGATCAACATCCAGGTGTTCCAGCAGGTGATCGGGGCCGTGATCGGCCTGGCCCTCATTCCCTATGTGGTGATCGGCGGCTGGATCAACCCGTCCGCCATGGCGCTGATCTTCCACCCGTGACCCTGGGAGGTTGGCTCAGGCGCGCGGAGCGGCAGTACGCGGGGCACCGGGCGGCGCTCGGCCAGACCTCGGCGGTGGCCCACGACGAGGCGCTCTACCTCATCCTGCGGACGCTCGGCCTGCCGCTCGACAGCAGGCCTTCCGTGCTCGCGAGGAAACTGTCCCCCTCCGAGTCGGCCGCGATCAGGGACGTCCTTCACAGGCGGCTTGTCGACCGCGTGCCCGCGGCCTACATCACCCGCGAGGCATGGCTCGGGGGCCTGCGGTTCCATGTCGACGAGCGGGTCCTCATCCCGCGCAGCTATTTCGTCGAGATCCTCCCCGGGCAGGTGGATCCCTGGCTTCGGGACCCGGCAAGGGTGACGAGGGTCGCCGACGTGTGCACGGGCTCGGGATGCCTCGCCATTCTCCTCGCGCGGCATTTCAGGAACGCGCGTGTCGAGGCCATCGACCTCTCGGCGGACGCGCTGGAGGTCGCCGCGATCAATGTAAGGCGCCACCGGCTCGCCGGCCGGGTCCGGCTGCTGCGGGGGGACCTGCTCGATCCCGCGCCCGCGGGCCGCTATGACGTCATCCTCTGCAATCCGCCGTATGAGCCCACGGCGCACGTGGATAGGCTGCCCCGGGAATTCCGGAGCGAGCCGCGGCTCGCGCTCGACGGCGGCCCGGATGGGCTTGGGCTGGTGCGCAGGCTCCTGCGGCAGGCGGCGCCGCGGCTCAAGCCGGCCGGAATCCTCATGATCGAGGTCGGCGGGGGGCGCGCCGCGTTCGACCGCGAGTTCGGGCACCTGGACCCGCATTGGTTCCACACCATGGACGGCAGCGACTGCGCGTGCCTCATCCAGGCGGCGCGCCTGGCGCCGCGTCACGCCCGGGCGAGGTCGTAGAGCGCGTAGCCGGCGAAGAGGTTCGGGAGCGCCGGGCACGGGGTCCGCCAGTCGCCGAGGAGGTGCGCGCGGCGGACGATGCGTATCGATTTCTCGCGGCAGAAGTCCTCAAAGTCGGCGATCGTGAGGGGATTCGTGGGCCGGCTCTCGTGCCAGCGGGTGGTATAGACCGCGTTCCGGACCTTCCGGCCGCGCAGGAGCGCGCCGATCCGGTTCTTCCAGAAGCCGTGGTTGACAAAGCCGACCGTGAGCTTGTTCCCGGCGCGCAGGGCCTCGAGGATGACGCCCGCGGGCTCGTTGAGCTCGTGGACGGTGCGCGAGCAGATGATCCGGTCAAAATGGCCGCTGGGGAATGCCCGCATGAACTCGGTCATGTCGCCCTGGTAGGCGCTCAGCCCCCGCCGCACGCATGCCGAGATCCGCCCGAAGTCGAGGTCCACCCCGATGGCCGAGACCTGCTTCGCCTGGACCAGGTAGCCCATCAGCTCGCCCCGGCCGCATCCGAGGTCGAGGACGCGCGACTGCGGCTCGACCCATTCCCCGATCACCTGCATGTCCACCGTTCGCTTTTCGACGAGCCTGCTCATTCTTATAGGGGACGGGTCGGCGGCTCAGATCGTGAAGTCGAAGGCGTAGGCCTCGCCGCGCTCGAGAAACCCGCGGACGAGGGCGTAGAGCTCGTCGCTCTCGAGGAGGAACGAGTCATGGCCGAGGTCGGTCGCGAGCTCGGCGTAGCTCGCCCGCTTTCCCGCGCGCAGCAGGGCGAGGGCGATCGCCCTGTTCTGCTCCGGCGGGAACAGCCAGTCGCTCGCGAAGCCGACGACGAGCGACTCGGCCTGGACCGGCGCGAACGCCAGCTCGAGGGATCCGGCGGCGCGCGCGGGGTCGAACTGGTCGATGGCCTTCGTGATGTAGAGGTAGGAGTTCGCGTCGAACCGGTTGATGAAGCTCTGGCCCTGGTGGAGCAGGTAGCTCTCGACCTCGAACTGGGCGTCAAACGTGTACGCCTCCCCGCCCGCGGAGCCGCGCTTTCGCCTGCCGAACTTGCGGTCCATCCCCGCGTCGGAGAGGTAGGTGATGTGGGCCATCATGCGCGCGATCCCGAGCCCGACGCGCGGGCCTCCGTCGCGCGGATATTCGCCCTGGTTCCAGGCGGGATCCTGCATGATCGCCTGCCGGCCGACCTCGTTGAAGGCTATCGCCTGCGCGCTCTCGTTCGCCGTCGACGCCATGATGACCTGGCGCCTCGTGAAATGGGGGTATTCCATCGCGAACATCATCGCGGTCATCCCCCCCATCGAGCCGCCCATGACGGCGTGGAGTTCCGTGATCCCCAGGCTATCCAGGAGGAGCTTCTGCGCGTTCACCATGTCGCGGATCGTGACGAACGGGAACCGGATCCTGTAGGGGCGCCCGGTCGCCGGGTCGGTCGAGCTGGGGCCGGTCGAGCCCTGGCATCCCCCCAGGACGTTGATGCAGATGACGAAAAAGCGCCGGGTGTCGACGGCCTTGCCGGGCCCGATCAGGTTGTTCCACCACCCGGGCTTGCCGTCCGATTCGGAGTGCCACCCGGCGCAGTGGTGGTCGCCGCTCAGCGCGTGGCATATGAGGACCGCGTTGTCCCTTGTCGCGCTCAGGGCCCCGTAGGTCTCGTACCGGAGGGTGAAGCCCTGGATCGTCTGCCCGCTCTTGAAGGTGAAGGGCCCCGGGTGCGCGAAGTCGCGCGGCCGGACAATGCCGACGTCGCCCGCGGCCAGGTGCCGGGGCTCGGTGCTGGGCGCAGGCGGCGCCTGTACGTCATCGGTCATGGTTCCCCGGTGATTCAACCAGTCCCCCCAGCCTACGCAAGGCGGCGGAGCCCTTATGACGCCCTCGGCCGCGCCGTCACGCGTGGGCCGACGCGCTCAACGCCTCGTCCATTTCCTCGTTCGAAAAAACCTGCTGCACGTCCTCCAGCTCCTCAAGGGCGTCGTGAAACTTGACGAGCGTCCTGGCCAGCCCGGCGTCGGCGACCGGCACCGTGGTCGTCGGAATGTACGCGATCTCGGCGCTCTCGGCCTTGATCCGCTTGTGCTCGAGCGCGTGCGCGACCCGGTCGAACGCGTGGATGTCGCACCGGACCTCGAACCCGTCCCCGGTCGAGAGGATGTCATCCGCACCGGCCTCGAGCGCGACCTCGATCAGCGCGTCCTCGGTCGCGGCGTCCTTCGACACCAGGAACTGCCCCGCGTGGCGGAAGAGGAACGAGACGGCGCCGGCGCCCGCCAGGTTGCCCCCGAAGCGGGTGAAGGCGCCGCGCACGTCCGACGCCGCGCGGTTCTTGTTGTCCGTCGCGACCTTCACGACCATCGCCACGCCCCCGGGCCCGTAACCCTCGTAGGTGAACTCCTCGTAGGCTGCGCCGGAGATCTCGCCCGAGCCCTTCTTCACGGCCCGCTCGATGTTGTCCGCGGGCATGTTGGCGTCGCGGGCCTTGAGCGTCAGGGTCCGGAGCCGCGGGTTCATCGCGGGGTCGCTCCCGCCCGCCCTCGCGGCCATCGTGATCTCCCGCGACAGCCGGCTGAACACCTTGCCGCGGCGCACATCGAGGACCGCCTTGGTGCGCTTGACCTTTGCCCATTTGTTGTGGCCGGCCATGACTGGGGCTGACGGCTGCTTCAGCCCTTGCGAGGCGTGACGTTCTTGACCGGCTTGCCCGGGCGCGGCGCGTCGGCGGGATCCCCCGTGTCCTTGGTCCGGTTGATGACGAGCTGCTGGCCGATCATGAACAGGCCGTTCACGCTGGAATACAGCGACAGCGCGCAGGACCAGCTGTAGTAGAACAGCAGGAACATGAACGGCATGAACTTCATGATCTTCATCTGCGCGTTGTCGACCGTGGGCTGGGGCGTCAGTCGCATCTGGAAGAACGCCACCGCGCACAGCACGAAGGGCAGCACGTTGATGTTGAGCGAGCCGACGAACGGGGCCGCCACGGTGAGGACCGTGTCCGGGGCCGAAAGGTCGTGCGCCCACAGGAAATGCGCGAACCGCAGCTCGGCCGCGCTCTGGAGCATCCGGAAGAACGCGAAGAAGAACGGGATCGTCAGGAGCATGGGGATGCACCCGGCGACGGGGTTCACCTTGTGCTTCTTGTAGAGCTCCATCGTCGCCGCCTGCTGCTTCTGGGGGCTGTCCTTGAACTTCTCGCGGACCGCCTTCAGCTCGGGCATGATCTTCTGGGTCCGCCGGGCCGTGCGCGCCTGGGAGAGCGTGAGCGGCAGGAAGAGGAACTTGAGGGCCAGCGTCGTCAGGATGATCGCGACGCCCCAGTTCCCGGTCCAGCCGTGTATCCACGTCATCCCGGTGAGCAGGAGCGCGGCGCAGAAGCGGAACACGAAGTTCCCGAAATCCATGATGCGGTCCTGCTCCTTCTTGAACACGTCCGCGTTCGACAGCCTCGGATATTCCTTCGGCCCCACGTAGAGGTCGCCCGCGATCGCCGCCTCGCCGTGCGCCGGAAGGGAGCCCACGTCGAAGTCGACGTCACCCGTGATCCCGTAGGCGCGCGGATCTGTGTCGGGAAGCGCCTCCAGGAGCTTCACCCGGCGCGTCTCCAGGCCGGCCGCGGGATCATCCGGCGTGAATATGGACGCAAAGAACTGGTTCTTAACCGTGGCCCAGGCGACCGGCCCGCTGCCCTGGATCACGGCCTTCATCGCGTGAGCGCCGAAGCCGAGGATCCCGTTGCTGGCCTCGAGCGACGATCGCCGGACGAGGGTCTGGTCCTTTCCGTTGGAGTACTCGGCCGTCAGCTGCAGCCCGTTGTCCAGCGCGTTGCTCGGCGCCGCGGTCCCGATCGAGAGCGGGACGCGCATCGGCGCGGCCGGCTTGTCGGCCAGGTTGCGCAGGGTTGTCTCGCACCGGATGACGTAGGGATCGGTGCCCGTGCCCTTGTCGGGCGAGATGACGTAATGGCGGGTGACCTCGGTCCGGTTCTCGAGGACGGTGCGGTAGACGATGTCCCGGTCCGATTTCGACACCAGCTCGTAGCGCGTGGCGCGGTCCAGTCCCGGGATTCCGACAAATGCCAGGATGGGGTTGGCATGCAGCTCATTGAATATGAAGGGGTCGGGGCGGCCCTGGGCGGCGGGATACTTCTTGAAGGCCACGTCGCGGATCGCTCCGCCAAAATCGGTGAAGCTCACGTCGACGAAGCTGTTCCCGAGCTTTGTCACGGCCGCCCCGGCGTGGTCGGCCTGGGCGGTGGCAAACGTGGGCTCCTCGGAACCCGCCGGCGCGGCGGCAGTCGCGGGCGCGGATGTTGCGGCGGCTGCCGTGGCCGGCGTTCCGGCGGGCGCATTGGCCTCCGAGGCGATCTGCTTGCTCACCTCGTGCCTGATGTCGGCCGGGGAAGGGGGCTGCTGCGAATGCTTCTGCGTGTAAAGGAGCACGAAGAACGCAGAGACGAACAGCAGCGCACCGATCAGTGTGTTCCTCTTGTCCATGGTGTCAGGAGAGCGTCAGCGGGGCCGCAGGGACCGGGTCGTGGCCGCCCGGGTGAAGCGGCGTGCACTTGATGATGCGCCGCGCCGCGAGCCAGCCGCCCCTGATCGCCCCATGGGTCCGCACGGCCTCCGCGGCGTAATGGGAGCACGTCGGGTAGAACCGGCATCCGCATGCCGGCCCGAAGAACACCGGGAGCAGCGGGGAGGCGGTCCGCTGGTAGATCCGGATCATGCCGACCGCTGCGGACGCGGGAAATCCCGTCCGGCGGGTGGGGCTTGGGGTCGGGCTCATGGGGTCCGGGAGGGCGGGCGGGCGGCGATCCGTCCGCAGGCGCCGGCAAAGGCGTGCTCAAGCCGGGCAAACGGCCATTGGTTAACAGACGAGCGGGCAACGAGAAGCAGGTCGCACGCCGGAGGAATGAGCTTTTGATTCCTGCGGAAGATTTCCCTCATCCTGCGCTTGGCCCTGTTCCGCTCCACCGCCCCGCCAACGGCCTGGGTCGAGGCGACGAAGCATGCCCTCGGGAGATCGGAACCCTCGGCGCGAGCCGTCCACCAGACGGTGAACGCGCTGCAATCCACCCGGCTTCCCAGCTGGCGCACTGACCGGATGTCGCTCTGGCGGCGAAGATGCTGCCCAGGGCGGAAACGCATGGGGTCCGCGATGCCCAAGATCAAACGACGGTCAGGCGCTTGCGGCCCTTCTTGCGGCGGGCAATGAGCACTTTGCGACCGCCCCGTGTGGACCTTCGGGCGCGGTACCCGATTTTCCGGGCTCGTTTCTTGCGGTGCGGGCGGAAGGTTGGTTGCATGGATTCGATGCGTTTAAGAGTCGACTGAAGTGCCTTACGGACAGGGGGGTGTCAAGGGCGGGATTCAGGAGGTCGGCGAGGTTCCCCTGTGGCCCTCGGAATCCTCAAGGCGAGTATCAGAGCGGTTCGCCCTCGCGCTGGACCACGCTCCGATCTCGGGATCTAGGCGATCCGCCCGGGCCGCTTTTTCGTTTCCTCGGCCAAACCATATTTCACCAAAAAGAGCACGTGGCGCATAAGCGCGCTGTCGCCGGCCGCTGCCTCGCCGGTCCCGCGCACCTGGGTGAGGATCTGCCCGACAGAAAGCGCCATCCCCTTTACTTCCTCGCGCCCGAGTGCTCCCATGATGCGTTCGAGGATCCCCCGGTGGAGATGCCTCCATCGGTCGATATAATGGCTGGGAAGCCCTCCGCGCTGGCCAGCCGCCCTGCGGCCTTGGGCGGTCAACCTGAGCGCGGTCTGGCTGCCGATCTCGCGGGAGGCATAGGCGCGAAAGAACCCGCCGTAATCCGGCATCGCGTACCGGCCGCCGCCAGCAACCGGTCCCGGCGCTCGCTTGGCCTCCGCCGAAAGCTCGGCCCAAAGCGCTTCGTAGCTATGGATGACAACCGGCCACGCATATTTTTCCAGCGCACGGCGCCGGGATTGGGCGGCCATGGCCTTCCGGAGCGCAGGCTCGTCCATCAGCCTCTGTATGCACAGAGACAGTGCGCCCATGTCGACCGCGACGGATTGCGACAGGGCGAGGTGATCGCAGGCGGTGTCGGACAGGAAAGCATCCGAGCCCAGATCGCCCTGGCAGTCGGCCCAGACGGTGTCGACGAGGAACCCAGTCTCACCGTGCCGGACCGAGTCCCTGTATCCGTTCCAATCGGCCACGATCTGCGGGATGCCACACGCCATCGCCTCGATCGGAGCGAGCCCAAAGGACTCCTGGACGTTGTCCACCGGGGAAACGAATACGTCGGCCGCCGCATACAGCAGTTCCTTGCACTCCTCCACCCGCTCGTCCCGTTTCAACACCGTGACCGCTTCCCCGACGCCCAGCCGGCGGGCGAAACCCATGATCGCTTCGCCGAAGGGATCGTTTGGATGCTCGGAGCCCGCACAGACCAAGCGAAGTTTTCGCTTCGGATTGCCTCGCTTGAGTTCGGCGAAGCACCGGACGAGCGGAAGGAGGTCCGCCTTGTCGATGGCGCTCAGGCGCCCGACCCAAAGCAGCACGAAGGCGTCGCGTTCCAACCCGAACCGCGAGCGCCCCAAAGCCCGATTCCGCGGCCGGAAACGGTCCGTATCGACGCCGAGCGGTATCCGCTCGAACCGGCCCCTGTAGGAGAGCGACGTTCCATGCTCCTCGTTGAACCTGCCCGCCACGTGCTCCACTATTCGGCGGAGAGCCTTCTCGGCCGAGGACGACGTTGTCACGAGTGCATCGTATCGGCGCGGCCGGGCCAACAGCAGGGGCAAGACCGACGCATGCAGGAGCTCCTTATAGCTCAGGGAATGGTGGAGGATCGTGATCGGCCAGTGCGATCGGGAGCGTACGCGCAGGGCAAACGACGCATAAGAGTCAAATTGAGGCTCATGCCAGGCGGCGAACCCGCCCTGCCCCAACGCCCCCAGTTCTCGTCGATCGCGCACGTGCCCGCGGGCCGGGCCGCGGCCAAGGCGCTTCGTGATCTCGGGCACCTGACGCGGGTAAACGTAAAGGGAGTAGTCGAAGCGCCTCCCGTGCCTGAGAAGCGCCAGAACAAATGCGTCGACGGCAACCTGACGGCCAACGACAACCCCCGGCGGCTCCAACTCATGAAAGAGGCCGATAGCGGCCCTGCGTCGCCTGCCTCCATGGGTCATGCGAGTGTAGACCAGGCGCCCAAGGCGATCAAGACAGCGCTAAATCGCCCAGCTGCCACCAGGCAACGGGTGAGGAACGTCCGCCCTTTACACGAAGCCAGTCCCACGGGCGTCCGTCGGCGTGATGGTGCCAATGGTGAGGCGCGCATTGGTGAGCGTGATGGTCCCGCCTTTGACGTTTGCTTTGTCTTTCTCCGAGACCCTCGTGAGATCCTTGAACCTCTTGCCTGCGGCCTTGCGGCTCCCTGACTTTTTTGGGGAATGCATATGAATCCTTTCTCTTGTTTTATCGAATATGATCAAAATCAAAGACGTGCTCTTTGATCGCCCGATATTCCTGGCGTGGGCGCATGTTGCAAAACTATTTGATGTTTGCCTTTTTGGCGCCAAAGCGAGCATCGAAAAGTCGGTCCTTCCCCAAGGCGTGCCGTGTCGAGCGCGGCGAAATCAAGAACGTCCTATTCCGATTCCTGGCCCGCCTCGTCGTCGGCTTTGCCGGTACGGTGGAAGCCTTGCTGCGGGATCTCGGCGGTAAATATGGCGAGACTGTGATCGTTGCCCTGCCTGGTTCAGCCGCGACAACGAGATTTCGCCGGAGGCATTCGGAGCCATCCTTGTCAGCTTTTCGCTCTCCGGGTGCCTAAATTGCCTCAGGAGGCGCTTCCCCGGCTTAAATCGCTGATCGGGGAGGAAAGCCCAACGGCTTGCGGGCAAGCTCCTAAGGAGTCCGGATTCGTCCTGCGACCCTTCGCGGCCGTCGAATAGTAGTTGTGCCTATTGCTTGCGCCTGCAGAACGGCGCAGTTTGACCCCTTATTCCCGTCGAGATCGCTATCGCGCAAAAACCCACTCAATGCAGGCCAGATCAAATCGGGGCGGGGCACTGTCGGGGAGGCGATGACGGAACAGGGCGGCTACGAGCCAGTTACGCGACCCTTTGGAGGATCCTGGCCGGCGCCGCCCTATGCCTGACCGCGGGGGTTGCGCGCGCCCAGGTTGACACGTGGACCAGCACGTCCTCCAAGCTCTGGGGCACGGCGGCCAATTGGAGCGCGGGTGTTCCCTCCATTGCAGGCACCGCGACATTCAACGGCTCGTCCGGGCTGGACACATCGATCACACTGCTGGCCTCGTCGACGACGGGCTCGCTTTCGTTCGTCAGCACCGGCGGAGCGAATGCCTATACGTTCGACACCGCGGCGACCGCGAACAACAACACGCTGACGATCGCCTCCGGGATCACGAATTCCGACGCGGCCGTCGTCACATTCTACAACGCCACGACCCTGGCAGGCGCCCAAGCGTGGACCAACGACGGGGCAACGATGGCATTCGATGGCAACGTGAACCTGGGTTCCGGCTCTTCCGGCTATGCGCTGACCGTCAACGGGACCGGCGCCGTCGACATCGCCGGCATCATCGCAAACGGAGGGTCCGCCGCGGGAAGCCTCGTCTACGCGGGCTCGGGCACGCTGACCCTTTCCGGCGCCAACACGTTCACCGGGGCGACGACGATCAACTCCGGCGCGTTGAGCATCAGCGCGGACGACAACCTGGGCACGGCACCGGTCCCGATCCTGCCCGGCGCGCTGACCCTCAACGGCGGCACGCTCGACACCACGGCCACATTCACGCTCGGCAGCACCCGCGGCATCTCCCTTGGCACGGGCGGCGGCACCGTTGATACGGCCTTTGGCTCAAGCCTGACCTATGGCGGCGTCATTGCCGGCACGGGAGCCCTCACCTCAACCGACACGGGCAAGCTCATCCTCTCGGGCGCAAACACCTATACGGGGGCGACGACGATCAACAGCGGGGCGAACCTGCAGCTTGGGAACGGCACGGCCAACGGAACCATCGCCTCCACGAGCGGCATCACGAACAACGGCACGCTGCTCCTCGACGAGAACTCGGCCGTCACCATCAGCAAGTCCATCACCGGCGCCGGCGGAGTCACGCAGAACGGATCGGTCGTCACCACGCTTTCGGGCACAAACACGTATTCCGGCGCGACGTCCGTCAACAGCGGCACCCTGACCGCGGGCTCGACAGACGCGTTCGGCGGTGCGACGGGCCTGAGCGCGGTAAGCCTCAACAACAGCGGCACCCTCGCCCTGAACGGCTTCAACAACACGGTCGGCTCGATTGCGAGCGCGAGCACGACCAGCGCCATCGCTCTTGGCTCCGCCACGCTCACCGCGGGCGGCAACAACAGCTCGACCACGTTTGCCGGTGTCGTCTCCGGCACGGGCGGCCTGACCGAGGTCGGCACCGGCACACTCACGCTCTTGGGCGTGAGCACCTACACCGGCGCAACCACGATCGACAGGGGAGCCAGCGTGGCGATGGGCAACGGCACGACCAACGGCGGCGTCACTTCCGCAAGCATCGTCAACAACGGCACGTTGATCCTCGACGAGAACGCCGCCGGGCCCGGCACCAACAACATCTCCGGCACCGGGGCGCTCATACAGAACGGGGCGGTCAACACGACCCTTTCCGGGACAAACACCTATTCAGGGGCGACCACGGTCAACAGCGGCACTCTCACGGCGGGCTCGACGAGCGCATTTGGCGGCGCGACGGGCCTGAGCGCCGTGACCGTCAACAACAGCGGCACCCTCGGCCTCGGCGGCTTCAGCAACACGGTGGGCTCCGTTGCAAGCGCGAGCGCGACCAGCGGCATCACCCTCGGTTCCTCCACGCTCACCACCGGTGGCAACAACAGTTCCACCACGTTCGCGGGCATTATCAG